>Ga0265296_1000048_pt1 | contig 285395 bp, 264 predicted proteins | sample MunlanPumphouse1_FD_189073 | JGI IMG/M metagenome (GOLD analysis project Ga0265296, IMG submission 189073) | Groundwater microbial communities from a municipal landfill in Southern Ontario, Canada - Pumphouse #1 | ecosystem: Environmental > Aquatic > Deep subsurface > Groundwater | place...
AAGCCTGCGCCCGCACAGGCTGGAAAGCCTGTGCCACCAAAATACCCTCTCCCCCATTGGGGGAGAGGGAAAATACATTAAAAATCCGGAAGTTAGGTAATGGCCTCTTTTAAGAAATCATATTCTCTTCTATCTATAGCAAAAACCTTGCCGGACACTACTGCCTAAGTCCCCCTTTTTCAAAGGGGGACTTTGTACGGTTTTGGCTGACAGCTGACAGCTTCAAGTCAACGGTCCCAACGCCTCGCTCTCCTCCGAGGTGACGGGCTGGAGCACCACCACGGTGCGGTTATCTTCCCTGAGGTAAGTCCGGGCCACCCGGCGAATATCGTCCGCGGTGACCGCCTCTAAGGAGCTGAGAATCTGGTTGGCCAGGGTGGCGTCCCCGGTCTTTAAGTGGAACAGGCCGACCAACAGACCCCGGAAAAAGTTGTGCGCCAAAGAGCGGACAGCCTGGGAGCGCACCAGTTTTTTGGCCCGGGCCAGTTCCATCGGGGAGACGCCGTCCTCCCGGAGCTTATCTATGGCGGCCCAGAGTTCCTGCTCCAACTCCGGCAAGGGCCGCCCGGGAGTGGCCACCGCGGTAATCACCAGCAGGTCCGGGTCCTGGGCTGAAAAGGGCAGGGGGGCCAGTTCCACCTCCAGGGCAATGGCCTTACCCACCCGCACGAACTCCTGGTGGAACCGGGACGCCTTGCCGCCCGACAGGATGACGGCCAACAGGTTCAAGGGGTAGAGATCGGGATGGTCGATGCCCACGATATGAAACCCGGCGAGCAAGGCCTCCACCTGGGAGACTTTTTTGACGACGGCCCGGCGCTCGCCGCGCTGGGGCGGCTCCACGACCTGCGGCTCCGGGGCCGCAGGCGGCGCGGGAATCTGGCCGAAGTATTTCTCTACCAGGTCTAAGGCCCGAGCTGGCTCCACGTTTCCGGCGATGACTATGGTGATTTTGGCCGGGTGGTAGTGACTGCGGTAGTAGGCCAGGCAATCGTCCAGGGTCATGCGGTGCAGGTCCTGGTTCCAACCCACCACCGGCCAGTTATACGGATGCTGGGTATAGGCGGTGGCGCACAACTGCTCTTCCACCAGTCCAAAGGGGCTGTCCACTGAGCGCAGCTTCCGTTCGCTGATGACCACCTGACGCTCCGGCTGGAAGGTGTCGTCGTCCAATTTCAGGTGCAGCAGACGGTCGGCTTCCAATTCCAGGCCCAATTCCAGGTGCTCGGCGGGCAGATTTTCAAAATACGAAGTGTGATCCCGGGTGGTGAAGGCGTTGATCTCGCCGCCCTTGGCCTGGAGGAGTCGGGAGAACTCCTCAGGCCCCAGGGTTTCGGTGCCCCGGAACATCAAGTGCTCGAAGAGGTGGGAAATGCCGGTGATGCCCGGAAGCTCGTACCGGGAGCCCACCTTATAGTGAATCTGCAGGGAGACGATGGGCAGCCGGTGATCGGGAAGCACGAACAGGGTGAGGCCGTTGCCCAGGGTAAAGTGCTCCATGGTGATCTCGGGCTGCCATGCAGCGGGATCGAAATTCCGGGATGGGGTCATATAATTCCTCCAGCCTTATTTCACCACAAAGGCTCCAAGATGGATAGTAATCAGTGGTCAGTGATCAGTGGCCAGTAAAAAAATCCACCTCTCATTCCCAAACTTAGCTTGGGACTGTGAGAAAACAGGTTACTATTGAGATAATCTGTTTTTTATAAACCAATTTTTATAAACCAAGAGACCAGCAACCAAAAGGCGATTCCGATCCAAACACCCACTGACCACTGACCACTGACCACTGATCACTGATCACTGAACACTACTTTTCCCAGGATACCCGCTCCATTTCCGCAGCAAGGTCTCATCCACTTCCACGTTGATAGGGATCTTCTCCACAATCGGAATGGTCTGGGGCTTCTCCCCCGCCAGGACCCGTCGGGCCATGTCGCCTATGTCTTCCCCCAGGCGGTGGTAATCCACGGCCACCCACAGCGCCGCGCCCTGGTGCGATCCTTCAGGGAGGCTGCTCACCACCCGGACTTTCATCTGCCGGCCCCAGTCCAAGATCAGGGGAGCGTAGCGCTTGGCGCTGGCCGCGGGCGGCAGGTAGATCACCCGGGCCCCCCGTTTTATCAGCTGCGTCAGCCCCGGGCCGTCGGTGGCAGCAGCTCCGCTGGTCTCAACCAGAGGCTGCGCCCCAAAGTGCGGTGCGGTGGCGATAAAGCGCTGGGCGAGGTCTGCGGCCACCCCATCCGTGGGATCATACAGGAGCCCCCAGGGGCCTTGCCCCAGTAAACTGGTCCCCTGTTGCAAGGCGGCAGCCAGGGGCGCCGGGGTAGAGATGCCGGTGACGTTCTCCTGGTGAATCTCGGGATGGGCTGGTTCATAGGCGGCTCCGGTAAAATACGGATTGGCCACCAGCCCAAAGACCACCGGCGCCTTTTTCACCACCGGGGCCACCAGGAGCAGAGCCGGGGTGCCCAGCACGATAAGGAGCCGGGGTTGACGTGCCCGCAGGAGGTGCAGGGTTTCTTTACCTTCGGGTCCGAACTCCGGGACAAAGACCACTTCTCCGGGAGTCGCCGCCAGCTTCGCCTGCACTCCGGCTACCGCCTGCCGCATCCTGGGCGAATCCGGGGAGCAGAAGATGACGATGGGAGCTTCGGGGCCGGGACCGCAGCCCCAGGCAACCAGAAGCGCCAGATAGACCAAGAGGCCTGGTAGTTTTCTGTTTCCTCTTTTCTGTTCTCGGTTAGAAAAGACCAAAGGCATATTTTAAAAGGGCGCGTTCTGACTTCATGATGGGATGAACCCGGGCTTCAACGGATTAGCGCGGTTGGCCAATTCTTCCCGCTACTTTTTGAAGCCCAAAGAACCGTCAGGCGCAAAGTCGAACATCGGACCCCAAACCACTTCCCAGTAGTAGCCATCCAGGTCGGCGAAATAGCCACTAAAACCACCCCAGAAGGTGTCTTCCGGGGCTTTGGCAATAGAAGCGCCCGCAGCCTCGACCTCTTTGAAAATGGCCACGACTTCGTCCCTGCTTCGGGCGTTGTACGCCAGAGTTATGCCGTTGAAACCACTGCGGGTGGGAGACAATTGGGGTGAAATGTCTTCGGCCAACTTCTCGATCGGATAGAGCGTCAGCCAGACACCGGGCAGCTCGAAAAACGAGATCCCTTCATTCTCGGAGTTTGGGGAAATCCCAAAAATAGTTGCGTAGAATCTGGCGGCCTTCGCCAGGTCCGTCACCCCGAGAGTGATAACGGTCATGCGGGGAATGGTCATGAGCACCTCTCAGAACAAAAAAGATCCTTCCTAATTTTTGAAGAAGTGACTCCAATAACTGATTTTCCCCCGCCAATCCAAGCTTGGAACCATACCAAATCTTTACAACAAAAAAATAGCTTAATGAATGATCTTGCCGATACGGTCCCACCGCACGCGGAAGTCATCGGTATTCCATTGGAAATTGTAAACGAGACCTTTTAACCCTCCGGCAAAGGCCTGCACAAAAGGCTCGCCCGGTGGCCCCTGCCAGGAAAAATAAATGATAATGGCCTTGCCCCGCAGGTTATCCATGGGGACGAACCCCCAGAAGCGGCTGTCATAGCTGTGATCCCGGTTGTCCCCCATACAGAAATAGGAGTTGGCCGGCACCACCACCGGCGCCAGGTTATCCCGGGGCGACTCGGTGGGGCTTTGCGGGGGTGGGATAATTAACGGATCGTCGTTAACCGCCTGAGGGGTCTCATACTCCTTACCGTTGACATAGACTTTTTTGTTGGTGATCTGGATGCGGTCGCCGGGAAGGCCGATAACCCGCTTGATATAATCTTTGGTGGGGTCCTGGGGGAAGATGAAGACGACCACATCCCCCCGCTTAGGCTCGCCGATGGGAATCCAGACCTTGTTGGAAAATGGGTTGCGGATGCCGTAGCTAAACTTACTCACCAGGAGATAATCGCCGATGAGGAGTGTCGGCTGCATGGAGCCGGAAGGGATAGAGAAAGCTTGGACCAGAAAGGCCCGGAGCACCAGGGCCAGGATGACAGCGATAAACAGGGACTCCCCGTATTCTCGCCAGAAGGGCTTCTTTAGCGCACCGGATCGCACGCCTGTGTCTTTATATTTCATGGATAGCATCATTTATGGATTTTCAGGAGCGCCGGAATGGCGCTGCATTTCAAGGGAGCTGCTTTAATCCACCGGGGTAAATTGGTCCTGGCCGGCGCCGCAAATGGGGCAGACCCAGTCCGGCGGCAATTTATCGAAAGGGGTGTTGGCGGCGACGTGATTGTCCGGGTCTCCCTGGGCAGGATCATAAATATAGCCACATACCTGACACTGATATTGCTTCATGATGTCCTCCTTTTTCAGCCACTCAAGTCCGTGAAGATCAGGACGGCTATGCAGAAATATATGGTTAATCTAAGAATTATTAACCCAACTTCCTGATAAGTCAATGGGATTCTCGAGGGTATCTTGGCTGGAGGAACCTTTTCCCCCAGTAAACCTGCTGTGATCAGATCTAAACGACAGGAAAGAGAAGACTCAAACGGGAAACTGCCTTGAGGCGGAAAGCAATTTTACCACCCATCGGCCAGATTAGCGCTCCCGGCCGATGGGCGACCCCTCGAAGAACGGGATTTTTTTTAGCTGAGGGAGCTGATCAGGTCCGGGCCGGCTGCGAAGGACTCCAGGTAGTAGTCGGCCTGCAGGCTGGGGTTGCGGTAAGCCACAAAGGGCACCCCGGCATTGGCCGCGAAGTGCTCATCCACCCGGGAGTCCCCAATATAGATGGCCTCAAAGGGCGCCAGGTTGAAATGGGCCAGGATGCGCACAAAAGCTTCCGGGTCGGGCTTGGGCCGGCTGACGTCCTGGGCTGAAATCACCAGGTCAAAGTCGTCCGCCAGCCGGTGATAATTGAGGACAGCCCCGGTAGTGGTGGTGCGGTTGGTCGCCAGCGCGGTGTAGCGCTCACGGCGCACAAACTGCAGAAACTCTCTGAGGTGCGGCTCCTCCACCATCATGGCGATAAAAGGGGAGTAATCGAAGTCGCGGGCGAAGTCCAAGACCGCCTCATAATTGGCATAGCCCTTAAAGATGTGCTCCAAAGATTCCCCCACGGTGTGGCTGTGGATATAGTCCACAGCCTCGGGGCTCAAGAGCGGACGGCCGAAGTGGCTGAGAGTGCCGTTATAAAAGGCGATGTTGGCCGGACGGGAATCGAACAGCACCCCGTCGCAATCAAAGGCTACCAGTTTGATCAAGTTATCGTTCTCCTGCATTGCGGGAGGTAGTTCTCCTGCCGGGCCTTAAGGCTCTTACGGCAAAGCGCCGCCATGTCAGTGATCTATTTATTTAATTTATCAGATTTTTATGAAAAGGCCAGATACAGCGAGTGCCAAAAGGTTGTCCCGTAAGGGGCATGCTCTAAGACCCAAATCCCCCTAAGCATTTGTAGGAGTGGGGTCTCCCCGCCCTGGTTTCAAAAGTGCTACGGGCTGGCCGGGGAAACCCACCCTGCATCTGAATAGAAACCGCCAAATGCTTAAGTGAACAGCATTGGATTGAGGGGGACTTAAAAATCAGCGAGCGGCATGAATTTATGGCAAACGCTATAAGCCAAGGGTGATTCATGATCTCACCAGCTCCGGGAGGTTTTCTCCTTGATTTTCGCGCCCGCTTCTCCCAGAATCATAATTTATGACCAACATTGAGATACTGCGTTTAACGGCCCTCCGGGAGCTGTTCCCTACCCATGAGCTTGACGCCCTCCTGGTTTCCGGTCCCGAGAACCGCCGTTATGTAAGCGGGTTTACCGCCGATGATCCCGACTGGGGCATGCTCCTCATTACCGCCCGGGAGGCTGTGCTCCTCACTGATTTCCGCTATCAGATCTGGGCCGAGCAGGAGGCCGGGGACTTTGAGGTGTTCATCTATAAAGTCGACCTGGGGGAAACCTTGGCCGGTCTCCTGAAGAACCTCAGGGTGAGCCGCCTGGGTTTTGAAGCCGCGCATCTCACCTACTGGCAGTACCAACGCCTGACCAAGAAAGTGGCAGACGCTGGGCTCACGGTCACCTGGCAGCCCACGGAAGGGCTGGTGGAAGGCCTCAGGCAGCGGAAGACCGCGGCTGAGTTGGCCGTCATGCGCCGTGCCCTTACGTTGACCGAAACCGTGATGCGCCAGGTGGAAGGCGAACTCGCCCCGGGTCTTACCGAGCGGCAGGTGGCCTGGGAGATCGAAAAGCGTCTGAGGGAAGGGGGGGCCGAAGGCCTGGCTTTTCCGTCCATCGTGGCCGCTGGCCCTAACAGTGCCCGGCCCCATCACCACCCGGGTGACTATGTCATTAAGGCCGGGGAACCCATCATCATTGACATGGGGGCCAAAGTCGACGGTTACTGCGCCGACATGACCCGGACCTTTATCCTGGGACCTCCGGATGAAGACTTTCGGAAAATCTATTCTCTGGTACATCAGGCCCAGGCCAAAGCGGAGGCCGAACTCAAGGCCGGCATGGACAGTCTGGCCGGTGATGCCCTGGCTCGGGAGGTGATTACCGCAGGGGGCTACGGTGAGGCCTTTGGCCATTCCCTGGGCCACGGGGTGGGATTGGCGGTACATGAATCACCCAGCTTGAGCCCCGCCGAAGCCAGGCGAGTGGCGTTGCCGGACGGGTGCGTGGTCACGGTGGAACCGGGGATTTACCTCAGCGGCTGGGGCGGCGTCCGCCTGGAGGACATGGTGCGGCTCACCCCTGAGGGGGCCGAGGTGATGAATACCCCTGGATATTTTTATGAGTGGTAGAAAGGCAAGGCGAAAAGGGATAAGGACATGAGGCTTTTCCAGGTTTTCTGGGCTATGTTGAACGATAATGTGGCAGCCAGCTAAAAGTAACGGTCTATCAACGAATTCTCCCCCTTTTCCCCTCTTCCCCCTTATTTTTTATTTCACTCTTCTGCCGATCTCCCAGGGGGTGGAGAAGTCTAATCCCACCAGGGAGCGTCCCGGCTTGGAGGGGTGGGGCAGAACCCAGACCACCTGTCCGCTGCGGTGAATCTCTTTTGCCATGTCAGGCAGAATAAAACTGAACTCCACCGGGTCTCCGGCGGCATATTTTATCGGCGTATCGATTTTAGCCCCGGTCTCGCTAATGTTCAATAAATAGGTATCCCCCAAAGGTTTATGGTTAATCTCTTTGATTTCCAAATAGACTGATATGCGTTTAGCCCGGCGTCGCTCATCCATTGGCATCCTCACCCCTGTTATACCAAATGGCGCTCATAAAGGTAATTTAAAAGAATAATCGCAAGCTTAACACTCATGAACCGAAAGTCTCTCTCTCAGGGATAAAAACCCCTCTGCTCCCTTTTCAAAGGGGGTTTAAAATCCCCCTTTGGCAAAGGGGGATTTAGAGGGATTTGGTTTTCACGGTAAAGCCTGCGGCTATCTATGTACCTGTTTGATCGCATTTTCGTATTATGCGGCATAATCTCATTACTCCTTGCGGTCCTGAGCCTGGGTGTCACAGACCATGACCACCAGGTCGCTGCTCTGGCCGGCCGGGTCCTTGACCAGGTCCTCGAACACGGCCTTGACGGAAAACCCCGCCTTTTTGAACACGGCAATAGCTCCCAGCGCCTGGAGGTGAACCTCGGCCACCAGCTTTTCCAGGCCGAATTCCCCGGCCAGCTCGACGATTTCGTTAATCAGGAGAGTGCCCAAACCCCGGTGTTGGTAGTCGTTAGCCACCACTACCCGCACGTTGCCCACATGCCTTTTCCAGCCCAGCTTGCGCATGTGCAGGGTAACATCCCCCACTATCCGGCCCTCGGCTTCCGCCACCAGGGGAAAGACCCGGTTTAAGTCGATGTGGTTCACCCAACGATCGATCACGGCCGGGTCCCGTACGTCATTGCGCAGGAAGCTCAATGCCCTGGCATCGAGACCCCGAAAGAATTCCAGCAGTTTCTCCCGGTCCTCCTTCACCATGGGCCGCAGGATCACCCGGCTGCCGTCTTTCAGCACCCCCTCTTTGTGGTAAGCCATGACCTCGCTCCCTTTTGCTGTAGTTAGCTGTCAGGTTTCAGGTGTCAGGTTTCAGGTTCCCTCGCCCTTAAAAAGAACCGGGATGACGATCTAATGAACAGCCCTCTAAGAATTGCTGCCTCGCTTTTTTCTGACACCTGAAACCTGAAACCTGAAAAAACCTCTCTCACGTCCCCTGGGCCAGACGCTCGGCCAGAAAGGCCGGCAGTCCGGCGGCCAGGATGCGGTGTTGCGCCCCGCCTATATCATAAGGGGCCGACTTGAAGTGGATGGTAAACTCCTTATCGTCGAAGATAGCGTAGCACGCTTCGGGGTTGCCATCCCGGGGTTGGCCCACGCTGCCGGGATTGATGAGATAATGCTCCTCCGGGGATAACCTTATTTTCTTAGGTGAGATCTGGCGCAGGGCTACCTTCCCCCGAATATCACGGTACCACAAAGCCCGCCGATGGGTGTGACCGAAAAAACACACCCGGGTTTGCGGATGGCTGAGCAAGTGCTTCAAGACCCTTTTGCCCTGGAAGTGATAAGCGATATAGGTATCGGGGCTGGCAGGGGTGCCGTGGCAGGCGAGAAACGAGCCCGGCTGCTCCCGCAACAAGGGCAGACCTTGGAGAAATGCCAAAAATTCCGGTCGGACCTGCTCCCGGCACCACATCAGGGCCTGGTGGGCGATGATATTAAAATGCTGGGCCCGTTCCGCATCGAACAGGGCCAGGTCATGGTTCCCCGCCAGACTCCACACCGTCCGGGTCTTGAGCAACTCCAGGCATTCATTGGGACTGGCATTATAGCCCACCAGGTCGCCCAGATTCAGGACAACCTCAACCCCCTCTTGGTCGATCTGGGCCAGCACGCTCGAAAGCGCTTCCAAGTTACTATGTATATCGGCAATTATGGCCAGTCGCATGAAGGGTTTCCGGTCTTCGGTTTTAAGTTTTCGGAAAAGCCCAGCGGCTTTATCCCAGGCCTTGCATTTACTTACATCGTCATTCTTGCCCAAATTAAAAGAAATTCAAACACTTTTTTGATTTTTTAGATCTCGCCCTCTGAATTTGCAGCTAAGATAGCAGCTGAACGAAAACTGTCCTCATTGACTTTTCCGGGGATTTTGTTACGTTTTGGCCACATGGAACCCGGCGATATTGTCGAATTTTTCGAAGAAAAGCGCATTTTCTGCGCCGTCGTCCTGGATCTGAAGGGCGAACGGCTCCAGGTGTTGAGCCAGTCCAGCCGCGAAATGACCCTGGCTCCCAAGCGTGTCCTCCATGCCGGCCCCCGTCTGGCTATCGCCACCCTGTCCCGCCAGGAGATGTTGAACCGCCTGGACGATACCGCCCGGACACGCGAGGCCCTCAAGGCTGACATCAATCTGGAAGAACTGTGGGAGCTTTTGGCTTCCGAAGACCAGGCCGTGTCGGTGGCCGAGATGGCTGACCTGTGGTTTGGCCAGGTCGACCCTGACCACGTTGCTGCCACGGGCCGGAGCCTCAGGGACGACCGCTTTCTCTTTAAGCTGAAAGAAGGCCTGGTCATCCCCAACCCAAAAGAAGTAGTGGAGCTCCTGAAGGAACAGCTCAACCGGGAATCAACGCGCCGCCAGGAGGCCGAAGAGATCGGCGCCTGGCTGAAGGTAGTCTCGGAAGGCCAGGCCGCGGCGGCCGGCCCCTGGAAAGACCGGGTTGTCGAGCTCTTGCGCCAGATGGCGGTGTTTGGGGTCGAGGCCCCAGATTATCTCGAGGGCAAGGCCATATTGGACAAAGCCCGGCTCAACCCGGCGGAGGCCCCGTTTCGCCTGCTGGTCTGGCTGGGGGTCTTTCAGGAAGATGAAGACCTTGACCTCCACCGGCTGGAAGTCCCTCTAGAATTCCCCCCGGAGGCCCTGGCCCTGGCCCGGCAGTTGGCCCAGACCTCGCCTCCCGATCTTTATGCGGCAAAGCGGCGTGATCTAACCCATCTTGAGATCATTACCATTGACGGGGAGCGCACCCGGGATTACGACGACGCCTTGAGCCTGGAAGCAGTGGCGGACGGCTGGCGCCTGGGGATTCACATCGCCGACGTCTCGTCCCAGGTGTTGCCCCAAACCTCACTGGATTTGGAGGCCCAGGCCCGGGGCACCTCCATTTACCTGCCTGAGCGGCGGCTGCCGATGCTGCCGGAGGAACTCTCGGAAGACACCGTCAGCCTGCTGGTCCACCAGGAGCGCCTGGCCTTAAGCTTTCTGGTCACCTTAACCCCTGACGCAGAGCTCAAAGACTGGGAGATCGTCCCCAGCCTTATTAAGGTCCAGCGGCGCCTGACCTACCATGAAGTCGACAGTCTCCTGGACCAGGATCAGCAACTCGCCACGCTGTACCATCTGTCCCGCCGTCTCAAGGAACGGCGCCTGGCCAAAGGCGGCTACGAGCTGAAGCTGCCCGAAGTCTGGATCACCTTCACACCCCAGGGCGAAACTCAGATCGTGGTGGAAGACCAGGAGACGGTCAGCCGCCAACTGGTGGCCGAGGCCATGGTCTTGGCCAACTCCCTCGCCGCTCAATTCCTGGCGGATAACGGCATTGCCGCCCTCTACCGCGGCCAGCCTGACCCTCGGGAGCCTATCAAACCCGCGCCGGACAAAACCCTTCTGGAACTCTGGCAGGATCGACGCCGTTTAAGCCGCGTGGTAATGGACCTGACGCCGTCGCCCCACTGGGGTTTGGGGCTGCCCTGCTACACCTTTGCCACCTCTCCCATCCGCCGCTACCTGGATCTGGTGATTCACCGCCAGCTCCTGGCCGTGGTGAGTGGCCATCCGCCCATCTACACGCCTGATGACCTGGAGCAGATCCTGGCCACCATCGAGCCGGCCATGCGCCGGGCCGGGCAGTTGAAAACCCGGCGCCTCCGCTACTGGCTCTTAAAGCACCTGTCAACCCGGGTCGGACAACGGCTTGAGGCCCTGGTGCTGGACAGCCTGCCGCACCGCTACCGCCTCATGTTCCCCGATATCCTGCTGGAACTCTTCATGGCGGGCCCGGCCAGCGTGAAGCTCTCCCCGGGCGATACCGTCCTGGTGCGCCTGGATCGCGTCAACCCCCGGGCCGACCAGATCAAGGTGTCCCTGGCCTAAACAGTTTGCATCCGGAAAACCCTTTAAAATCCCCCCCTTTATCAAAGGAGGGCTAGGGGGAATTTATAACTGCCCGAAAATCCGCATTAAATCCCCCTTTTTCAAAGAATGACTGTGAAGGCCATTTGTATCTTTATACCAGCTCGCATTCAAATGGTGGCACAGGCGTCTTGCCTGTGCAGGCGTAGGCCAGAGCCTGCGCCTATTAAGATTTTCCCTTTGAACCCAACTCGGTATTAAACGTTTCCGGTGAGAACTAGAGCGTTTGCCAAAAGTTCCTTCCTCTTATCCCCTCTCCCCCCAACGGGGGGAGAGGGTTAGGGTGAGGGGGGTGCTAACTCACTGCCATCAATCCCCTTGCCCCCCTCAGCGTCCATCTGCTATGATGGACAAAATTCAACCCCTTTTACCCCGGCGGAACCGTGAAAAAAAAGAAACCTGCCAGCGAATCAGCCAAGCCTCAAACCTACCTGCAGTATGAAGTGTTGATCTTCATAACCGGAGCGGTCACCCTCTCGCTGGAAGTGCTCGCCTCGAGGATTATGACCCCGTATTTTGGCGTCAGCCTCTATATCTGGGCCGGCATCCTCTCCATCACCCTGATTTTTTTGGCCCTGGGTTACCGCCTGGGCGGCCAGATTTCCCAACGCCGGGACCACGACGCCTTGCAGCAGATCCTGCTGGCCGCGCCTTTATGGGCCGCATTCTATCTGGTTATTGCCACCGCGCTCTACCCCATCGTCTTTCCAATGCTTGCGGCCATGAACCTGGTCGTGGCGAGCTTCCTGGGCGGGACCTTACTGCTGGCCGTGCCGTTGGTCGTGCTTTCCGCCATGAACCCCCTGCTCATCGCCCTCGACCGCGATTCCCGAGCCTCCGGTGACGGCGGTGCCGGGCGGATTTTTTTTATCAGCACGGTCGGGTCGGTGGCCGGCGTGGTGCTGACTGCCTTTCTCCTTATCCCCAACTTGACCAACTTTCGCGCCTTACTGTGGATGAGCCTGGGGATGGGGGTGGTGGTCGGGGTGATCGCTTTTATGAACCGGGCGCTTCCCGGGCGCCGCAAAAAGCGCCTGCTGTTCGGTTGTGGGATCGTTCTGTTGTTGAGCGGCGGTTTACTGGCGGTACAGCCCGCTTACTTAAGAATGCTCGCGGGGATGAGCGACATCGGCAAAAATTTCAGGGTCTTGGCTGAATATAGTTCAGTGTTTGGCAATATAAAAATTTTGGCCGTGACCCCTGAAGGCGAAGACCGGAAACCGGCCACCGCCTATCTCCAGGACGGTATCATCCAAAATATGGTGTCCGCCGACGGCACGGTCCTGGATCACACCGAATTTATGGTCCGTCTGGCCGATGCCTATGCGCCCAAGGCCAAAAACTCCCTGGTGTTGGGCATGGCGGCCGGGATGATCCCCCGTTATCTGCACAAAAAGGGCGTTGAGGTCACCGCGGTGGAAATCAATCCCAACTCTCTCCAGGCGGCCACGGAGTTTTTCAACTTTGACGCCCGCGGCATCAAGGTGCATATCGAAGACGCCCGGACCTTTGTCCGCCGCCACCGGCACGCCTATGACCTGGTAATTACCGATCTGTTTCAGGGTGATTCCACCCCGGACTATCTCTTGACCGTGGAATATTTCCGGGAAGTGCGGGCCTGTTTGCGGCCCGGTGGAGTCGTGATCATTAATACGTACTTCGATCCAAACAACGAAACTGCCGACGAGGCCATTTTAGCCACCGTCAGCGCCGTTTTCCCTTATGTCCTGGAATTGCGCTCGCCCCCCTCTACCGGCCTGGTGAGCAGCGCCTGCCTGGTGGCCTCAGGTGACCCCCTGTCCCCCGAGGTGGCGAAAAACCTGGCCGACCGCAACACCATGCCCCCCAAGGATTATCAAACCCTGCTGAATGCCAGGCTGATCGACCGCACCCAACTAAAAGACCCCCGCCCCATCACCGACGACCACAATATCTTCTCTCTCCTATTCGCCGGCAGCCAACTCCGCTACCGCAGCCAATTCAATAAACTCCCGCCCAATCTTTTGGTCAATTAAAACCCCAGTACGAACTCGCCTCCATTGCGCCAGTGAGATCATATCCGCAACTATCTTCAGATCGCAGGTTCTTAAAAAAGTTGATTTTCTGCAAAAAACCTTTAAAATTGGCGTAATATCTCTTACTATCTTCTTCTAAGGAGCTTGATCGTGACGGAATACATCAGTCCATTAATCCGTTGGCTTCACTTATCTGATTTTCATATCGGGATGGACGATTACGCTCAAAGAAAGCTTTTCAAGCAAATTCATCAGCACGTTGAACAACGTCTGAATGAATATTTTACTCCTGATTTAATTTTTATTACCGGCGATGTGGCTGATAAAGGAAAACCAGAGCAATACATAACTTTTGTCTCAGAATTTTTAGACAGATTGAAAGAATTATTTGAGGCTGATATACAAGAAAGAATATTTATTGTTCCTGGAAATCACGATGTCTTCCGAGAAAGGAATAAGCATTTTGATCAAAAAGAAATTTGCCTAAATAAATCGCGATTCTTTTATCCTACTGAAGACGGACGCAACGAAAGATCACAATTCCTTCCCCGGTTTGCCGCATATCATGCTAATACAAGTATCATCCCTTGTGATTGGTTAGCAAAAGAAGATGGATGCTATACCCGCAAACTTGAAATTAAAGGCATAAACGTGGGAATTGTCGGAATCAACACTGCCTGGATTTCCAAAGACAATCAAGATAGACATTATCTCTCTCCTGGCATTGATATTATTGACGATGCATTGGAGAAACTTAACGGAAGCAACATTAAAATCGTTTTAGGGCATCATCCGGTTGATTGGTTCATTGACGCTCATGTACCACCTATTAGAGCTATACTTGGCAAACACCATGCCCTTTACTTACACGGCCATCTACATAAAGGGGCTCAGGCAAGACCTGAAGATGGCGCAGGCTATGGCTTCCTATGTGTCCAGTGCGGTGCCGCTTTTCAAACAGAGGAAACCGATATTTGGGATAATGGATTACTATGGGGTGAACTCGATTCTCAAAAGAGAATGCTGCGTCTGCAACCTCAGGAATGGAACTCTGATACCAATGAATGGCGGCCTGGTAATAATCTCCCTGGATCCAAGAAAGTTACGGGGACCGAATGGTGGGAATTTCCATTGCCGGGTCCCACATTAACAGGTGAGGTGATACCCGAGCCATCTATATATCCGGTGGGTTGGCAACCGGTGGACATGGCATTTCTCAATTCGCAACGTGAACCACTCCAAAAAGAGCGCGCATTGCGATTCTTTGACGGTGCATTTCCCGATTGGCGAATTGCTCTATCACCTGATATTCAACGCTTTGCATTGGTAGGACAGGTGCTAAATCAACTCATAGGCCACATACCGAACTATAAACCTCAGCTTGTCCTTCTAAAGGGACCTATCGGCGAGGGGAAATCCACTGCACTGATGCAAATCATTGATGGTGCACTCCAAAAGATAAACGGATTGAAGGTGTTATGGCTTGTCGATGCAAGTTCAGGGTTGAAACCCGAAGAAATACTTCGACTTCCACAAACAGGCGCTCCCTGGCTTTTGGCAAGTGACGCTGCCGATATGATAGCTGACGAGTTGTACCACACATGCCATTTACTCAGGCAATACCAACGCGGTGATATCTGTTTCCTGTTGGCTTGCCGCGATTCCGACTGGAAGGAATCGAAGGCGCATAAATTAGATTGGATAACAAATACAGACTTCCAGCAGCATCACGTCACGGGATTGAGTAAGGATGATGCGCGTGCAATTATTGCATCCTGGAAAAACTTTGGTGATGAAGCTATGGGAGGTCTTTGTCGTCTGGATCAAGAGACAGCAGTCGAACATCTGTTTGAAGCAGCAACGCGTGAGGCTGAAACGAATAGGGGTGCATTAATTGGTGCTTTACTTAAAGTCCGTTATGGGGACGATCTCAAAGAACACGTTAAAGCATTGTTAAACCGACTTGAAGGACGCCCAATTCCAGGCGGCGCCGCTGACCTACTATTGGCTTTCACTTACATTTCAGCAATGCATGCTGAAGGTTTTAATTTCCTCTCCAGGTCAGTATTGGCAGAGGCATTAGGCTGTCATCCCGGTGAGATCAATGCGTTCGTTTTAGCACCGCTTGGAATGGAGGCTGCAATTTCCAAAGATGGGCAGTTTATTCTTACACGACATCGTGAAATTGCTCGTGCTGTTACGAGTCTCTCACAGGAAGTCTTTGAGGTAGATGTCGAAGGTATTTACATTGATCTTGTAAAATCGGCAGAGAGGTTGCGAGCTAATGGAGAGTATGTTCCTAATCTGAATGGATACTATTTCAGCATTGCCGACCATTTCTTTAGAAATAGAAAGGACTTAGCACTTAGAATCGGTGAAGTGCTAATTGAACGAAATCCTGATTATCTCCCCTTACGTACCCATCTCTCTCGTCTCTATCGTGAGGCCTACAGCTCAGGAAGGGCAACTACTCTATTTCGCAATCTTGGGGGTACCATTAGAGATAGGCCTGTGTTAATGGAATGGGGGATGAGTGAGCACACGGCAGGTCGACATGCTTTTGGCGTTATTCTTATGGCCTTATCTATTGCTGATATTCGTGGAATTGTGCCACCAGTGAAAGACAATGCCATGAAGTCCTTTAGCAGCCTCAGCCATGCTTTTGGATTACTCTTTGAGAAATACCTCGATACAATATTTAACCGAGGACGCGGGGCTACAGCTCGGATGGGATTGACATTGCGCTTGAACGAAAAAGAACGCGATAGATTGATTGGCCATTTACGACAGAGCGGTGAAGAGGAAGGCGAAGAGATTGTTTTGGACGATGAGTTGTCCCTCTTCCAGGAGGCCCTTATGCATGCATGGAATATTTGTGGCGAAGATGTTGGAAGGCTTCGAAAATACGTTGAAGCCCCCGGCATAATGAATTTTACTGGGCTAAGATTGCTAATCGCTAATGCACTTAAAGTTCGAAAAGAGAAAGTTTCTGACTCTTGATACCCGCAATTTAAGTCCAACGAAATTAACGCAATCCATTTTCGCTATGGTGACTTTATCTGCGCCTCCTTGGGCCATCGACGTCTAATCTCCTGGCTTTAATTCTTTTCTGTCATGCGTCCCGCCTGTGCTGGCCCCTGGCCCCATGAACCGGGTAAACTTGCTCCCGACTATCACTATTCTGGCTCAGGCTTGCAGGTCCGTAGGGCGGGAAAGCGCAGCGCATCCCGCCTTTCGCCTCATTCCATCTCCAGACGCCGAACGTCATCATCTGCCGCCCATTCAGGGTCATATATACCGCGCTCCACGTATCGCTGAAAGCTTGAATACGGCCAATCCGCGACCCTCGCAACATGACCATGCTTAACCGGATTGTAGTGGATGTAATCTACATGACGCTCATAGTCACCCTCATCACGGATGACATGTTCCCAAGAACGTCGTTGCCAAATGCCTCGTTCTCCCTTCTGCAAACGCCGGGCTGAAAGTCTTTCCCCTCTGGAAATTTGTGCGGCAAATCGTGCCTTGATATCATGCCAACGCGTGGAGAAATCCCCATCCCAGAAAATTATCTTGTTCACGCCCTCGTTCCCAAGTTGCACTTGGGAACGCCACTATCCGCCCAAGCTCTGCTTGGGCACCACCCATAGGGGCAGTGTCTCTCCGCCCATAGTGTTACAGGCTTCCAGCCCGTGTCCTTTTAATACCCCATTCCCCACCCTTAGAGGCGATATGCGATCTTATCTGTACCTCCTTGGGCCATCGACGTCTAATCTCCTGGCTTTAATCCTTTATCTTGTTTGGTAACATAGTTGCCATGCGAGGCCCGTGGCATTCATTTGGGTAAAAAGTCATGGGATTTAGCAAGATCTTGACAGATGGTAATTAAGCTTTAAATTAAAGAAAAAATTAAATAACCCCGCACCATCACGGAGAATGAGATGCGGGGCATGGCATATGGTTCCCAAGCTCCGGCCTGGGAACCTGATTTTAGGCAAAGGTCCACATTGGATGGTCAAACGGAGCTTGGATAGGCATGGGCATTCCCAAGCGGAGCTTGGGACGAGGGAAAAAAATCTACTTCACCCAAGAAAGGAGGCGAATTATGCCAAGCGAGCGTATTTACCAAGGGGAATCGACAGCTGGCAAGTTGCAAGAGGCCTTGGACAAGGCCCTTCAGCAACTCGGTGGCGAACTCGGGGAGGGCGGCGTCAGCGATGCAATGGCATCGTGGAAGATCATCGAAGTTACAGGTCAGCAAGGGGGTATTGCCGCATTCCACAGTGTGCAGGTAAAGATCGCTGCCACACGTACCCCTGCCTGGAGTTAAGTTCGGCCTAACCTGGCGACGTTCCCAGAAAGACAATGCATAACTAATTCCACGGGCGCACCAACGGGTGCGCCCGCAAATTGGGCGGAAACATCGATCCACCTATGGTGATTTTCACGCCCTCGTTCCCAAGTTGCACTTGGGAACGCCACTATCCGCCCAAGCTCTGCTTGGGCACCACCCGTAGGGACAGTGTCTCTCAACCCATAGTGGTACAGGCTTCCAGCCCGTGTCCTTTTAACACCCCATTCCCCACCTTTAGAGGCAATATGCAGATCTGCGCCTCTTTGGCCCATCGCCGTCTAATCTCCTGGCTTTAATCCTTCTCTGCCATGCGTCCCGCCTGTGCTGGTCCCTGGCCCCATGAACCGGGTAAACTTGCTCCCGACTATTACTATTCTGGCTCAGGCTTGCGGGGCGTGCCCTCCAAGACGGAGCGCGGGAAAGCGCCGCGCCTCCCGCCTTACTGGCTGCCCCGTCCAAGCGCGCCGAAAAAAGAGGCCACCCATGGATAAACGCTGTACCATCTGTACTCACCCTGCCCTCACCGAGATCTCCAACGCTTTGCAGGCCGGGGTGTCCCTGCGTTCCCTGGCCGCCCAATACGGGCTTTCCCTCTCGTCTCTTTCCCGCCACACCAAACATGTGCGCCGCGCCTTGGCCGTCGCCGCGGACGAAGCCCAGCAGAACCATCAAACCGCCCTCTTGGATAAGCTGGACCTCTTCGAGTTCCGCCTGGAACGCATCTTTCACAAGGCCGAAGACCTACGCTCCCTCCACATCTCCTTGGGCTGTGTCCAGGAAGCCCTCCGCATCTTCACCCTCCGCGAAAGAATCCGCCAATCCCATCCAGGCAATTTTTAATGCCCCCGTTCCGCATGCTAAGCATTCCACATCAGATTTACTGCGGATATTCAACGAGTTACATCCGTAAACGCTCCGCTTCGATCCGGCGCGCCTCCGCTCAGGATGCGGCGCGACATGCGTGCGAGATGCGGCACGACCCTGCCCATCCGGTACGCCCCCTGGGAAAAAACCCTAAAAAAGGTCTAAAAAGGTCCAAAAAGTGGGTAAAAAAGGCGGCAAAAATGCGCCTTGAGACCCAAACCGTAGGGCGGGAAAGCGGAGCGCATCCCGCCTTGAATCTCATTCCCAAGGTGCACTTGGGAACGAGAAAAAGATCACTCGTTGCAACCAGCTTGACATGGAGCGATTTTCTTGTAAAGTTAGTAAGTTTAGACATGTCAGACTGCAAGCCGGGCCTGTCCTGAGCAGTCTCAAGTGGATGTCTGTTGCAAAACAAACCTAGCAAAGAGCGAGGGTAATCCGGCTGATTGAGTCTGTCGAGGTCAGTTGGGTGAGAGGCGCTCGAGGAGTAACAAGCAAGATGGATAAAATTGTTCTGAAAGCTACCAAGCGTGACGTGGTCGGCAAGAAGGTGGGCGCCCTGCGCCGCCAAGGAAAACTCCCGGCCGTGCTGTACGGGCACCGTATGGAGACGACCCCGATCCTGCTGGATGCCTATGAGGGGACCCAGACGCTTTCCCGCCTGACTTCGTCCAGCCTGCTGACGATCGACCTGGACGGGAAAGAGTTCCTGGCGCAGGTGCGGGAGAAGCAGCGCGACTACATCAAGAACCGCCTGGTGCATGTGGACTTCCAGATCGTCTCGCTCACTGAGAAGATGCGCACCAAGGTCAGTATCGAGCTGACCGGCACGGCCCCCGCGGTCAAGAACTTCAACGCCCTGATTCACACCGGTCTGACCGCGCTGGAGGTCGAGTGCATGGCGGAGGACCTGCCGAAGCGGATCGTGGTGGACATCTCCGGTCTGGCCGAACTCGGCGACGCCGTCCGGGTGCGCGATGTCGTCCTTTCAGACAAGGTGAAAATCCTGGCCGATATGGAAGATGTCATCGCCATTGCTGCCGCCTCCAAGAAAGAAGAGGTCAGTGCAGAAGCCCCGGTTACAGAGGAAGCCGTGCCTGAGGAGGCCGAACGCGGCAAGAAGGACTAGAAAGTCTCTCAAGAGGGTAAGGAATAATCCCCTTAATAAATACGGAACAGCGGTGCCTTAAGCACCGCTGTTTATTTCGATATGGCCGATAGAGCAAAAAACTATCAGCAGAATTTGACCTCGGCCTTCCGGTTACTCCCCAAACACCCGAATAAAAATCTGATCCACGTGGCGGAAATAGCGGTTCAAGTCGAACACCGCCGCAACCTCAGCATTCGTCAAGTGTTGGCCGATCTCGGCGTCGTCTTTAACCAGTTGGGCAAAGTCGCCCCCCTCCTGCCAGACTCGCATGGCCGGGCGCTGCACCAATCGATAGGCCGTGTCCCGGGTGAGCCCCTTATTGATCAGGGCCAGCAACAGCGACTGGGAGAAGACCAGCCCATGGGTCAACTTCAGATTGGCCTCCATGTTCTCCGGGTAGACCTGGAGGTTCTTGAGGAGCCGGGTGAGGCGGGCCAACATGAAATCCAGGAGCACAGTGCTGTCCGGCGCGATGACCCGCTCAACTGAAGAATGGCTGATATCCCGTTCATGCCATAGGGCCACGTTCTCCAGGGCCGCCAGGGCGTTGCCCCTGAGCACCCGGGCCAGGCCGCAGAGGTTTTCCGAGAGGATCGGATTGCGCTTGTGGGGCATGGCCGAAGAGCCTTTCTGACCAGCGGCGAACTGTTCTTCCGCCTCCCTGACCTCGGTGCGCTGCAGGTGGCGAATCTCCAGGGCCACCTTTTCCACGCTCGCCCCGACCAAGGCCAGGGTGAGAAAAAATTCGGCATGCCGGTCCCGCTGGATGATCTGGGTGGAAATGGCCGCAGACGCAAGCCCCAGGCGCCGGCAGACCCCGGCCTCACACTCCGGAGGCAGGTGGGCAAAGGTGCCCACCGCACCGGAAATTTTGCCCACTGCGATGCTGTGCCGCGCGTGAACCAAACGCTGCCGTTGCCGCTGAAACTCGGCGTACCACAGAGCGAATTTCATCCCCAGGGTGATAGGTTCGGCGTGCACCCCGTGGGTCCGCCCCACCATGACCTGGTCTTTGAAAGCGTAGGCCCGGTCTTTCAACACTGCCAGCAACTCATCCACATCATCCAGAAGCAGGTCCGCCGCCTCCGTCAGGCGTAAACCCAGGGCGGTGTCCAACACGTCCGACGAGGTCAAGCCGAAGTGGAAGTAGCGGCCCTCCTCTCCCAGACAGGCGGCCACCTGGTCCACGAACGCCGCGACGTCGTGATGCGTCTTGGCTTCGATTTCCAGGATGCAGGACACGTCAATCTTGGCCAGACCGGTGGCCCGGGCCGGCACGTCAGGCGGAATGAGACCGCACTCCGCCATGGCTTCCATGGCCGCCAACTCGACCTTAAGCCAACTTGCAAACTTGTTTTCTTCAGTCCAAATCCGGGCCATCACCTCACGGCTATATCGGGTAATCATGCTGCACCTCGCATAAAAAAATCTTCGTTTCTATCGAGGAGCGCCAAAAGAAGAGAACTCTTGGCCCCCTCGCCGAACCTCGATCCGCCTGGGACCGGCAGGAATTGGATCGACCATTGATTATAATCAGAAAATCACGAAGGGCGGTAAGAGAAATTGGCAAAGGGGAAATAATGCTGCGTCAAGGAGCGAGAGAGTTGACGTCGACCTTGGGAGAATATACTGTTGATCAAAGGAGATGATTCCGCCCAAGCCCTTATCATGGCACTTTGGGCGTGATTATAATTAAAGATATTGAGGTTGCTATGCCCGGTTGGGGGGAACTTTTTGCCGATCCTGTGATGCAAGGCCGGGAGCCTGATCCCGAGCTGATGGCCCTCATCCCCGTGATGCAGCAGGCCGGCTGCCGCAGGGTGCTGGATGCCGGCTGTGGCGTGGGCCGTCACCTGCTGCCGCTCCTGGCCGCCGGATTCCAGGTCTGGGGCGTAGATGTTGACGCCCAGGTATTGCAAATCCTTAAAGACCGTCTGAAAAATGCCGTGGTTGCGGCCGGTCCGTATCTGGCTCAGGCCGACCTCAACCGTCTGCCCTTTGTGCCCGGGGCCTTCGACCTGGTGGTGTCAATCAAGGTCATCAATCACGGCTATGCCGCCACCTTTCGGGAATATTGCCGGGAGTTGGATCGGGTCGTGAAACACGGCGGCCACCTGTTTATCAACGCTTCCCCCAGGGAGGTCGTCGAGAGGATCAGGCTGCCCCAGACCCGGGAACTTGAGCCTGGCACCCTGGTGAACATTGCTACTCCGGACGGTGCCGTGATCCACCATTTTCCCACCCCGGAAGAACTGCGGGAGCAGTTTCCCGGCTATAAGATCCACCGCTGGGAGACCATTATGTCTTCCATCATGTTCATGGGCAACGTGGAAATGCCCCAGATATTTTTCTGGGGCGAAAAGGAGAGGGAGCGTTAAGCAATTAGCAATTAGCAATTAGCAGTTAGCTATCAGCAAGTTTTCCCTCCTGCCTCAATGGGAGCGAGGGGGATTTAAAAAACTATTAATATGGCTGATCCTCAAGAACCATCCGTTTTGGTACGACGCTCACCCGGCCTGATGGCCATCGTCCTGAACCGCCCCCGGGTCCTCAATACCCTCAACCTGGAAACGATTAGCTTGCTGCGCCAGGCCTTCGATGCGGCCCTGGCCGCGGACCGAGTGCGGCTGGTGCTCATCAGCGGCGCGGGCGAGAAGGGATTCTGTGCCGGGGGCGACCTCAAGGAACTGACCCAGGCAGTCCGGGAGCACACGGTGCACCTGGCCGACCAGTTCTTCCGGGAAGAGTATGCTCTGGACCTCCTGATCCACGACTCCCCCAAGCCGGTGGTGGTTCTGGCCCACGGCATCAGCATGGGTGGCGGGCTGGGCCTGGCCGCGGGCGCGGATATCGTCGTGGCTACCGAAACCACCCGCATGGCCATGCCCGAAACCCGTATCGGCTTCTTTCCGGACGTGGGCGCTACCGGCTGGCTTTTTACTAAATGCCCGCCGGGTTACCCTGAGTATCTGACGTTGACGGGCTATGAGATCGTGGGGGCGGAATGCGTTCGAATGGGGTTGGCCACACACTTGGTGCCGCAAGCCCGCTTACCTGAACTGCGGCAGGGGTTGGAAAATTGTTCCGAAGAGCTCCCCGCAGATAGGCCCGGGGCCGCGGCAGTCTTGCACCAGGTCCTGGCCCCTTTTGCCCTGCAAGATATTTCGCCGAATCCCGATATGGACGTCTGGGTGAAGGAACATTTCGCGGGAAAACGTTCCCTCAAGGAGATCGTGGCCGCGCTCAGTCAATGCAGCGCAAAGTTAGCGCTCTGCGAAGACACCCACCAACGTTTGGGCGAGCGCTCCCCCACGGCCATGGCCGTGACTCTGCAATTGCTCCGGGCCAATGCGGGCCGGCCCTTGCCGGAAGTGTTCCGGCGGGAGGCCCTGGCGGCCCACTTTCTTATCACTCACCCTGATTACCTGGAGGGTATCCGGGCCCGTATCATTGACAAAGATGATGAACCCCGCTGGCAGCCGGCGACCATTGAGGAATTGGGACCTCTGACGGCAGGGTTTTAATTTTGTGGCACAGGCCTCCGGCCTGTGGAAAACAGGTTGATTTACCAAGGAGAAGCCATGACCTATCAAACCATTCTGTTTGACCAAGACGCCGGAGTAGCCACCATCACCTTTAACCGCCCGGACAAACTCAATGCTCTGAACCACGAGATGCTGGTTGAGTTCGAGGATGCCTTGGAGAAGGTGCAGCAGAACCCCGACATTCGGGTGCTCCTCCTCACCGGGGCTGGCCGAGCCTTTATCGCCGGGGCAGACATCAGCGAGTTCCTGAAATTCGGTCCCCTGGAGGCCCGGGCCTTCGCCCGCTCCGCCCATGAAACCGGCTTTATCCTGGAGGACCTGGAAATCCCGGTGATCGCCTGCGTCAACGGCTTTGCTTTGGGCGGGGGCCTCGAGATGGCCATGGCCTGTGATTTCATCTACGCCGCGGACACTGCCCGCCTGGGCCAGCCGGAGATCAACCTGGGGATCATCCCCGGCTTCGGTGGCACCCAACGCCTTTCCCGTCTGGTGGGTAAGGGTACGGCCAAAGAGATGGTCCTTACCGGCCGCATGATGGACGCCGCGGAGGCCAAAACCTTGGGGCTGGTGGCTCAGGTCTTCCCCGCGGACACCTTTATGACGGAATGCCGCAAAGTTGCCCAGGCCCTGGCGGCCAAGGGCAGGGTGTCGGTGCGCGCCGCCAAGCAGGCCATCGACCGAGGATTTGACCTGGACCTGAAAAATGCCTGCCTTCTGGAGGTGGATGTCTTTGCCCTGTGCTTTGCTTCCCCGGATGCACACGAAGGGGCCCGGGCCTTTTTGGACAAGCGCCCGCCGAAGTTTTTGTGAGTGATCTGAGGGCCAGGTGACGTAGAGCAGGACCTGAGTATCCGCCCATCCAACCTTGCGGCGGGGCCTGGTTTCTTTTACAATTGTGAAAAATCTTGAATAGAGTTGCTTATGACTATGATGATTCGCAAACCCACCCGGGCCATCTTTATCGGCCCGGTCCAGATCGGCGGCGGCGCCCCGGTGGTGGTCCAAAGCATGACCAACACCGACACCCGGGATGTTGGGGCGACCTTGGCCCAGATCAACCGTCTGGCCGCAGCGGGCTGCGAAGTGGCCCGCCTGGCCGTGCCCGATAAAGAAGCGGTTGAGTCCTTTGGCAAAATCAAGCGGGAGAGCCCGCTGCCCCTCATTGCCGATATTCACTTCAATTACCGGTTGGCCCTGGCGTCTTTGGAGGCGGGGACCGACGCCATTCGCATCAACCCCGGCAACCTGGGCGGCGCCGAAAAGACCCGGATTGTGGTGGAGGCCTGCCGGGAGCGAGGCGTGCCCCTGCGCTTGGGGGTCAACGCCGGCTCCCTGGAAGCAGACCTGTTGGCGCATTACGGCGCGCCCACCGCCGCGGCCATGGCGGCCAGCGCCATGCGCTGGGTCAAACAATTCGAGGAGTGGGATTTTTTTAATTTTAAGATTTCTTTAAAATCGTCCGATGTATTGACTACCGTGGCGGCCTATGAGGAACTGTCCCACCAGACCGATTATCCTTTGCATCTGGGTGTCACCGAAGCCGGGGGTCTCATTGCTGGCACGGTGAAATCGGCTCTGGGCATCGGCATGCTACTGGCCAAGGGCATCGGCGACACCATGCGGGTTTCCCTGACCCGGGACCCGGTGGAGGAAATCCGGGTGGCCTACGAGATTCTTCGAGCCCTGCACTTAAGGGAACGGGGGGTTGAACTTATCTCATGCCCGACGTGCGGGCGCTGCCGGATTGATTTATTTGCCCTGGCTGAAGAGGCGGAACGGCGTCTGTTAAACGTGACCGCGCCCCTCAAGGTGGCCATCATGGGCTGTGTGGTTAATGGTCCCGGAGAAGCCCGGGAGGCCGACGTGGGCATAGCCGGAGGCGCCGGCGTAGGGCTGTTGTTTAAGAAAGGCGAGATAGTGCGCCAGGTGCCGGAAGCCGAACTCCTGTCCGCGCTGCTCACGGAAGTGGCGGCCCTCACCGGCGAGGCGGTGAAACTGCCAGAAACCGACTGACGCGGCAAGAGTTCCCTTATGGAGAAGGTTTTTTATGTGACTTGGTACCCCGGTCTGACTCATTACCTTCAATTTTATATCAAGGCATTGAAGATAATGTGTTGGTAAACCGATTCTTTGGTGAGCATAAACGTTTTGTTTTATAGTCCGAAAAGAACATTTTGCTTGACAACTTGTTGGGTCAGCGAGAAGAATAGCCTCATCAACGCAGGAGCCCGGTAAAGGAGGTTCGACCATGAGGATTTTGGGCTTTTTAATGATAACTGCACTTGCCGTCGTCCTTTTGGGATGTGCCACTTTCCAGCGTTCCCAAGTAATTGACACCGACAAACTTGAAGGCTATGCCGCTGGAACCTTCAAAGAGGATAGTTCCGGACCGACTGGAAGTTTAGATGTGGCAGGTTCTGGAGCCGCTTGGGGAGGTGGCGGCGCCATGGGAGTTGCCGGCATTAACCTAAGAACCGGTCCGCCACCAAATGGCGCTTTAGACTTCGCCAGAGCGGTTGCCATGATCAATTATAGTAAGAAATTGACAAGCGTGAAATATGATCAGTTTGGCGGGGTCATTGACTATGAGTTTGATCAAACGCCGTTAGCTCGCAGTAAATATCGTGATCCGGCGACTGCGCCCAAGCTGCCTTCATCGTTCGGCCATCAACCCATTGAATAGCAAGGTGGTGTAAGTCTATGGGTAAAAGATTGTTTGTCCTGGCAGTCATACTGGTTTTTTGTTTTGGCTGTGCAAAGGGTACCTCAGAAGTAGGAAAGGCTTCTGAATGGAATAAAACTGTCATGGCCCCAGACGTGGCAGGGCAGAGTGGCTTGGTTTTTGATCCCTTAAACATTGATGGTGCTGCTTTACCTGATATACATGATCTCCCAACCCCTCCTATACAGCCAGCAAAAAAATATACCGGAATAATAAAAAATAACACCCGTTTTGAGGTGTCAATTCCTGCCCGCAACAGTAGCGCTACCATCACCATTCCGGCTTACGGCTGGGTGGAGTATACTGCCTGGAATAGTTATTTTAACGTCACGGTGTATCATGATGGCAAGCCGTTCTATTGTCTCAACATCCATGCCCATCTCCAAAATTACCCTTTTATGTGCAAAAAATACGATTTCATTGCGGAGATCGTCAAAGATGAACCGGTGATAAGGCAGGGGCCCTCTGAGCCCTCCAAGCTTAAGCCCCGCAAGATAAAGCGGAAGGTCGAAAATCCGCCTTGTTAAGTTTCAGGTATTTTCTTTCCAAAAAAGCCCGGAGCTCCCCGGGCTTTTTTGGGGCTCGCCAGATGAGAAGCCGGTTATGTTCCTTCTGGGGAGTTCATTTCTGTTATTCAAGAATAAGGTAACGCTAAGACATGGCTTAATCGCCTTCTCTCCCTCCGTGAATTACCACAACTGTTTTTCCCTGCTCCGCCCAGTCATACAGCCATTCAATGTATGGCTGTTCCACATGGATACAACCGTGAGTTGCTAACTCTTTCTTCAAGTCTGGGTCAGGCACTTCGCCTTCGTGGATGGCTCTTTTTCCTTTAAGATCGAAAAATATGGAGTAAGACATGGGTGTATCATAGGTGCGAGAATAATAATCTGCATCTTTTGCTCTTACAACATAAATTCCCGGCGGGGTTGGAGTTTCATCATCGCCGGTTATTATGGGAAATTCGCAAAGTTTTTCTCCGTGTTCATAGGCCGCCCCGACCTGCTGGATTTGGTCAATCCAAATCATTTTTTCATAGCGTTTGAATATATCGATGGCACTAGAAGGTAGAGCATAAATCTGAGTGAACAGCACAATGACAATGCAATAAATATATTTTCTCATTATCTTTACTGCCGCGCCTTTTTAATTGGTTAAGATCATCAACTTATTGTCTGAACGCCCCTTTTCTAAAGTGGCCGGGTTACTGCCCGGCTGACGTTCTGCACGATGTCCAGATAGACTTCCGAGTAGTTCAAACGTCCCTGCCGGATGGCGTAGAAGGCGTTCAGCATGAGGGACGCCACCATGAGATTGGCAAAGAGCAGTTGCGGGGCGCCGGCCTCCATGAGTTCCTCACACGACATCGTCGCGGGACTCTGGTCTCCGGGGGTGGCGATCTCGGGATGATAGCGGATCAGCGATGGCGTGAGATCCTGGCCGTCTTGCCGGACAAAGATTTGGACGTTGCCGTCTTCGTAGTCGTTGCCCCCGGAAATGAGGGTGAGGTCACTCAAAGAGGAGGCATGACGGCTCACCAAGTTGCGGGAGGCGTGGTTGTCTACCATGAGGAAGACCACTTCGCCCTCACCGATCAAACGGCCCACGTTTGCCTCCGTGACATATTCCGACGCCGACCGGAAGGCCAGGGCTTCGTACTCCTGGGCCAATTCCAGTGACTTCACTTCGGCCTTGTTGCCCAGGCGGGAGAAGGCCTGGCGGGCGGCATTGCTACGTTCAAAGCGGTCGCCGTCAATGAGGGTGAGACGGGCCCGAGTTTCGGAAAACTGCAGATAGCGGCAGAGGAAGGGCAGGAGGGCGCAGCCAATCCCTCCGATGCCGATGGCCTTGATTTCCAACATAGTGGCTCTCAGTCTTCAGCGGTTAGCGTTCAGGTATGTATAATTTTATATTAATGAATTTATTGTCATTATAATAGCAGTTACCCGCTTTTTGATTGAACTCATTCCCAAGCTGAGCGTGGGAATGGGTTGAAAAGGGATCGAAGTCAAGAGATGGAATAAGGCGAAAGGCGGGATGCGCTGCGCTTTCCCGCCCTACGTTGCTACAGGTTACGGTCTTAATTCGCATTTTCACCGCCTTTTTTACCCTATTTTCGGACCTTTTTTAGACCTTTTTTCGTGTTTTTTCTCAGGGGCCGCACCGGATGGGCAGGGATGCGGCGCAACGCGCGTCGCATCCGCATCGGGTGCGCGTCGGAGAAAAGCGGATGGTTTACGGAGGGAACTCGTTGAATACCCGCAGGAAATCGGATGTGGCAGGGTTAGGATGCGGAACGGCGGCCTTAAAAGTTCCTTACCGGGATGGGCGATATTTTTTCGGAGATCGGGGTGAGTGCAGATGGAACCGCGTTTATCCATGAGTGGCGATATGAGGCGGGCACGGTTAACCGGACCCGCAAGAATCGGTCAGGATAGTAATAGTCCAGGGCAAGTTTAGCAATGGAGAGAGCAAGGGGCCAGCACAGACGAGACACATGACAGAGAAGAGTTAAAGCCGGGGAGATTAGACGTCGATGGCCAAATAAGGTGCAGATAAAATAACCATTTAGAATACCTATTATTTTAATTCACGCGGCGTATATATAGCAGAAATCACCAATTCTAGATAAAGGCAGGATTGTCAACATTTTGAGTTTAATGCGGCTGGTCGTAATGAGAATTTTGACTTACACGGTTTTAGAAATGAACCTCGTTAAACTATGATATGAAAGTGCGGTGGGTCATCGAATACCGGATCAATCGCCTGCAGTTCCTCAATCTCCAGCGTGCTTGACAGCCCCACCTCTCTTGTGGCAAAATATTTATGGGAACCTATCTATGATCGATATTTATAAATATCCTTACGAAAATATTTCTTAAATTATATGATCTGGCAGCGCATCTTCATACTTTAAGTAAACAAAATGCCTATCTTGACTCTGCTTTCTCAGGTAAAGTCAAAACCCAAACGGAGGATCTATCTCCTTTTCTTGCTTTATATCGTCTCTATTCCCATAGGCGCTATCTGGTTCACAGCTGCTGAATCTTCTTATTACATGGGTGGACCAACCTTTTTGGAGAGATTGGGAATGGCATTTTGGTTTGCTATCCAAACTGCGACTTTTAGTACCCTGGGTGATGTTGTCCCGCAGACTTTATTGGGTCGATTAAGCGCAATCTATCTAAAATATAACACCTTATTCTGCCTTGGAGGAATAATATATTATACTTTGCAAGCTTCTCTTCTGGAACGGTTGGATAAAATTACCGAGGCCAGGATCCGCCAGATCAGAGAAAAGCCGATTGACATCTTTCTTTGCCATCGCAAAACCGATAGCTCGGGCCACACCGGAAGGATTTTTGATCGACTCTCTGCCTTTTTCGGTCCTGAACATGTCTTCATGAGCGTCAATATCCCTGGTAAGGGTGAGAAAATTGGTAATATCGAGGAAATAATCCCCAATTGTAATATCGTAATAGGGGTTATCGGTCGTAATTGGGCACCTTTCGAAGAAAATGGCGTGGTGCATCTAGAACTAAAGTATGCCATCCAAAAAAATATTCCCATAATCCCAGTACTAATCAACGATGCGGAAATGCCCTCTGTCTCTGAAATTCCAGGCGATCTGGCCGGAATTCTGAGGATTCAGGCCCATGAATTGAGCGATGCCCGATGGAATACCGACGTTCAGAAACTGATAGATCTCATTGATACCATGCGTAAAAGATTTTAAATCAATAAAATAATAATGCCCTAAAATGCTGAGACGCAGGATTTATCTTCTTTTAATTATTTTCCTTTGCATGATTCCGTTAGGGACTGTCGTATTCGTTTTATTTGAACCAGGCGAAGGACCAGCTTTAAGCAAGATAGGTCGTGGCCTCTGGTTGACAATTCAAGATACCATACCGTTTGGAACATATGGAGACATGGTTCCGGTTACCACAGCTGGACGCATAGTTGCTATTTGCATAAGGTTTCTTAGCCTAATTTTACTGGGAGTAGCAATTTATTCGGCGCTGCAAGCTTCGCTCTTTGAGCAAGTCGATACCATTGCGCGGGAAAAATATTCCACAATTGATGAAAAACCACTTAACATCTTTATCAGCTATCGTAGGGCAGATAGTGCCGGACACAGTGGCAGGGTTTTTGACCGACTCTCTGCCCAGTTTGGTCATGAACATGTATTCATGGATATCGATACCATCGTGCCGGGGGAGGACTTTATACAGGTAATTGAAAAAACAATCTCTTCCTGTGATCTCATTGTGGCCGTCATGGGGCCAGGATGGACCGGGATAGGCGTTCAAAAAAGCCGCATATTCCATGAAAATGATTTCGTGCGCCTTGAAATCAAACATGCGCTCCAACAGGGGATTCCCATCATTTCAGTCTTGATCAATGAGGCCCACCTGCCGGGCGCCATCGAACTCCCGGAGGATATTCAGGGAATCTTAAAGCAGCCGGCGCTTGAACTCAGGGATGCGAATTGGAACGGGGACTTCCAGAAATTCCTTGATATGATTGAATCCCAGAGGCGAAAACTGGATGCATAATAGCTGATTAAAACCCTATGGAGTAAAGGCTGGAATAGCCAGGACCTTAGAAGGAGCATCCGATGAATTTTTTGGCACCAGAGGATTTTCAGAATCACCCTGCCTGGCAACGGCTGGAGGACCAATTACAATGGTATGACCGGAAAAGTATAAGAAATAAGAGATGGTATAAAATCTTAAGGGTAACCCAACTATGCCTCGCTGCTTCAATTCCGATTATTGCCTTAGCGGGGGCCGCATGGAGCAAATGGGTGACGGCCGCCTTTGGTGGCCTGATTGCCGTGTTTGAAGGGGTACAGCAACTAAATCAATTCGGACCCCAATGGATTGCCTACCGATCCACAGCAGAACAGCTCAGACACGAAAAATTTCTTTTCCTGTCCCAAAGCGGACAATATAGAAACATCGAGGGAGGTGAGGCTCTGCGGCTTTTGGCCGAACGGGTGGAGGAGAACGTCTCACAAGAACATGCTCGATGGACTAATAAATCAAAGCAGACGCTGGAAGAGAAGCATACTTGATATCTTGCCGCCCGAGAGACTTATCGGTTGAGGGGAGAAAATTGAAGGTATTTTCTGGATATGGAAGGTTTTTGGCTCTGTGATAACTGCCGGATCATAGTTATCTTTATTTCCAATAGCATTCCAGAATTGTTCCAGGCCCAAAAAAACAGGCAGGGCCATCTCTGGCCCTGCTTGGATATGTCTGGCCTCTAACCATCCTTAGCCGCGGCTTAAGCAGTCCGAGCAAAACTCGGTTTACCTCTTGAGCAAGTTGGTCAACAGAGCGATTCCCGGCCTCTTGTAGCACCCCGTCGATGATAGTTTGCTTGAGTTCATCGGTGAGTTCGGGCCGAGCGTCATGCCAGCCATCGGGGCTATGAGGTATGCTTGCCTTACTGTATCACGCGGTGGCTCTGGTCGGTTCACTGATCAGAATTTCAGAAATTCCCGGTCAATTCCGGTCATGGTTATGAGAACCTGATCTGCAGAGGTGTCGGATTGTTGATGGTATCACAGAGCGGACACCTTCCCAGGAGTTCCTGATAAAATTCCCCCTTTTCATTTTCCGAAAGCTCCGAGGAAAACTCCACCTGCACCGACAGTTGTGAAAAACCCGCCCTGGTGGACGTATTCAGGCCAAAGGCGCGGGAAGGGTCGACATCTCCGACAATTGATAAACGGAGATCCTTCAACTCAATCTGCTTCTCCATTGCCATGATGCGGCAGATATTAATGATGCATCCTCCCAGAGCTATGGCCAGGCATTCCGGCGGATTCGGGCCGGCATCGTCACCTCCCCGTTCTTTGCGCATATCCATAAGGATTTCATGACCGCGTGTCGTGGCAATTATCTGGCGATTGGCCCCTGCAGCCACTGTTGTAGAAAAGTGCATGAGTTCCATTTTGCCCTCTGACCCGTTTTCATCTGCCTTCATAGCTGTCTCCTTGGACTGTAGGTTAATCTTGCATTTCGATTAAAATCTGCTGTCTGATAAATTCTGATATATATGATGTACAGAACGATTCAGAGCTCGTCCAACGAATTATTTTCATATGCTTATCGTGAAATTCGATTAAATAAGGAGCAAACACCATGGACCTGCAGCGCCTGCAGACCTTCCGGACGGTGGCTACACTGATGAACTTCAATCAGGCGGCCGAAGTTCTGCACTATTCGCAATCCACCGTTTCAGCCCAGATCAAAACCCTGGAAAATGAAATTGGGATACTGTTGTTCAAAAGAATTGGAAAATCCATCCGGTTGACAGAGGCCGGGGCGAAGATGCTCGTCTATGCCGATAAGCTTCTCGCCATCAAGGAGGAGGCTGTGGCCGAGGTAACCGGCAGAAATATGGTCTCCGGTCTCTTGACACTCCGGATGCCCCAGACCGTGGCTACGCATTATCTGCCGCGTATCCTCTATGATTATCAACCGCGCTTTCCGGGGATGCGGTTGGATATCACCAATTGCGCCCTGCACTCCCTGGAGCATGAACTGCGGATCGGCACGGTCGATCTCGCGTTTTTGTTTGCGGATGTCATCGGTGCGAAAAACCTTGAATGCGAGTTATTGCGCATCGAGCCCCTCGCCATTGTCACGCACCCGAGTCATCCGTTAGCCGCTCGGAAATCGGTTGATTTTAAGGACCTCGAAGGGCAGGTCCTGCTTTTTCCTAAAAGTGATTGCGGATATCGGATGGTCTTTGAGCAGGCATTGGCGACGGAACGGGTGACCCCGGCTACCATAATTGAAATGAACAGCATTGAGGCAATAAAACAGACGATAAGAGCTGGAATCGGGGTAACCATTATCCCGGAGATTGCGATACGGATCAATGTGAAAAAAGGGGAAATGGCCAGAGTGTGCTGGGCGGATGATCTGGAAACCGGAGTCCTGATGATCTACTACAAGGATAAATGGCGCTCCCCGGCCGTCGAAGCCTTTATGGAGACAATGAGGCGTTTTGTCTCGACGCAGCAAGGATATCTGGAGCAATAAATCGAGGCCGCAAATCCCATTTCAGACCGGCAAAGAGAGTTGAGCGGCTTTCAGAAGTTTCTCCAACCGTTTCATGGAGAATCAACCCGAAAGAATCTCCTTAAAATCCGAAAATATGGATTGGATAATTGGATCATGCACCGGGAAAAATGTTATCCTTGGCTGTGAAATAAGAGAGGATACCTGAAGGCCATGCGGCCTTCAGCCGCCAATACAGGTAACCATCCTGGGTGAAATTTTGCCAGGTAGCATCTGCTGTCGGTGAAACCGATGTTGGTCAAGGGATATTATGATTTTTCTTTAAGGAAGGGCGGCGCGCCCCTTAGAACCGGTTCCGAGTTCGACACCCAGATGTTTGCCTATTTCCGGCTGGACGGCGATATCCCCCCACTTTTTCCCTACATCAACGCTGTGGCCGAATCGGCCAGTCTTCTGGAAAACCCCCCGTTTATCCGGTTTGTGCTGGACCGGTTCTCCTGCGGCCTCTATCCCGATCATGGTGTTGCGGCATCTTTTACCAACAGTCAGGAGGCTCTGGGGTTCTTAGACCGGCTAATGGACTTCCTCAATGATATTTGTCAACGCCGGGACGAGCTTAAGCCAAATTATAAAAGGTGGAACCCCGTCCCCGTGCTCGATATCTTCCGGCTGCTCCCTCAAACCAACTGCAGGGCCTGCGGCTATCCTTCCTGCCTGGCTTTTGCCGCAGCTTTAAGCTCCCAGAAAACCAGCCCGGAGCGCTGCCCCGGATTTACCAGCCCCATATCGACCCAGGTGGTCTACCCGGTGCATGATAAACAAGGCAATCTGGTGTCCACGGTTACCATCGACATCGACCCCAGCCGGTTCAACTGCGCCCTTGCATTGCATGAAAAGGATGCTGCGCTGCCCGCCAGCAGCAGGACTGCGCCGGGGGAAAAAAATAATTCCCTGCCGGCAATTCTGACCAAGCGGGAACTGGAGGTTCTGCGCCTGGTAGCCCAAGGGGCCACTAATGTGGAGATCTCCAGATCTTTGAAGATCAGTCCGCATACCGTCAAAAGCCATATAATCAATATCTTCAATAAATTGGGAGTTAATGACCGCACCCAAGCCGCGGTCTGGGCCCTGCGGCACCAGTTGGTCTAATCTTCCGATATTTTCTCCTGATAGATTCCTCTTCCCAAAAACCAAAAATAAAAATGTGGTCTCCCCCCACGGTAAATTTGTTCTCATTCAAAGGCGAACAGGAGCGCGGAGTTTTCACCCCGCACTTCGTTCCCATACTCCCACGCATGGTTGTCAACTTAAAGAGCGTTATTACACAAAGTGCTCCAGGGGATGACGCTAATCCGCGATGAGCCCTTTCTTCTTCACCGTCGGTGCATACCGGCGAAGGCCAATGTTCGATTAAGAGGAGGGGGCGCGGAGTATGCGGCATGGAATGATCCAAATAGAAGGATTTATCGCCCAAATGGGCGATGGTTTTTTTCTGGCCCTGTATATAGTTACCCGTGTAACCGTAACCGAGGAAGGTGTCCAAATTGTTAACTGTTCAGACTCATTATATTTTACTCGCAAACTGCGTTGGAGTTTGAGCCGAGTAGACCAACTTATATATCAAAGAATGGAACAAGGAGGAATCACGATGAAGGTTGTCACGTTATTCGGCAGTCCGAGACCCAATGGAAATACTGCAACCCTGGCAAACGCGTTTAATGAAACCGCAGAGGAGATGGGCGCTGATGTAAAGAGCTTTATGTTAAACAAGCTGGTCTTCCGAGGATGCCAGGCCTGTGATGCATGTAAAACACAGTCTGACAAATGTGTTCTCAAGGACGATCTGGCTGAGGTGCTGGAAGCGGTAGCGAATACGGGTATTCTGGTACTGGCCACACCTATTTATTTCGCGGAAGTGACCGCGCAATTGAAAACATTTGTGGACCGCTGCTATTCGTATTTGGAGCCATTTGAGGTAATGCCGGAAACCAGCCGGCTGAAGCCGGGCAAAAAGATGGTACTCATTACGGCTCAAAATCGTGGCGATGAGCTCTTTGCTGATGTTTGCAAGAAATATCGAATGATATTCGAGTTTCTTGGCTTCAAGGAAACTCATCTTATCAGGGGTTGCGAGCTCTTGGCAGCTGATGCGCTTAAGACAAAAAACCGCAATGATCTTTATCGAGTTGTCAAGAGAAACGGCACGAAAAGTTTTAGGTTGAAGAGACGAGCAGGCAGTATCGAGCATGATTGGGGATGGCGTGCGTTTTGTGTGCTTGCGCTGTGCGGGTAATGTTGGGCAGCAAATCGTGAGAAATTCGGGATGGATGCGAGTACTGATCCCACTCGGACTCATCAAATCAAAAGGTGTATACAGCGTTGACCAGAAAATGCGCCAGCTTGCATTCAAAGTCCGCTCGGTTTTCGATTATCCAAAAATGTCGGAAAATGCATGCGCATCCGCCCTTCCTTAAAGGAGAACAAATCTACCGTGGGTCTCCCCAAATGGGGGGTTCTTTTCCCAAGTAATGAAATTATCCTCATTACCTGATAGCTAAGCGTCGGCCATCAACTATACGAAGAGAAAATTGCTTTCGAGAGTGATCGGTACCGACCTTTGAAGAACCAAGAGAAGGAGAAGAGCCGTATGATCCAGTTGACGAACCCAATGGAGATTTTCAAGTTACTCGATAGATCCAATTGCAGGAAATGCAACGAATTGACGTGCATGGCCTTTGCCGCCGCGGTGTTCAAGGGGCAACGGCAGCTCAACGAATGTCCTCATCTGGAGGGCCACGACCTTGCGCACTCTGCTGGGAAAAGTGAAGGGCGTGTGACCAACGAACAGGAATTGGAATTCACGATAGAAGAATTGAAAACCCGGCTAGCCTCTGTAGACCTTTGTTCAGCAGCGCGCAAAATGGGGGATAGTTTTTCCGACTCCAAACTAACGATCAAGATTTTCGGTAAGAACTTTAGTGTTGATTCCAAAGGGGATATCACCACAGACATTCACATCCATCCATGGGTGATGATCCCTGTTCTCAACTATATCATCCAGAGCAAAGGAACACCTCTTTCAGGCAAATGGGTAGCGTTGAGGGAATTAGAAAACGGAGAGACCTGGGGTCGGCTTTTTGCGCAGCGATGCGAAAAACCCTTGAAACGGTTAGCCGATATGCATACCGACCTCTTCGGGGACATGATCCGGGTATTTAATGGCAAACAGGTGGAAAACCATTACGCTTCAGACGTTTCGCTGGTCCTGAGGCCTTTCCCGAAAGTGCCGATTCTGCTTTGCTACTCGAAGGCGGAAGACGGTCTCGAATCCAACCTGAATGTTTTCTTCGACTCCACGGCGGAGGACCATCTCAATATTGAGTCCATCTATTACCTTGGTGTCGGATTGGCGAGGATGTTTGAAAAGATCGCTTTAAGGCATTCTTCCCAGTGATGACTCATGTAGTGCGGCGGACATTGCTTTTTTCACCGCCTCAGTACTACCGGCAGAAAAGGAGCACCTGTCAGGGTCGAAAATTATCGCTTGAATGGGAAAAATTCTAGATATATCCTGGATAAGAAGAAGTTTTCGCCCGCTTGGTAGGCTTTCATTCATGGTAGGAAGCCCTGAGGCTGATAGCATTGTGTGCCACTACTCTATCACAGGGTTAACGTCCCTCCTGGCGCAAAAATTCACACCTCAAAGGACCTAAAGCGATGTCTTATGACTCTCTCGTTTTCGAAGTCAAGGATGGCGTTGGGCTGATCCGCCTCAACCGCCCCGATGACGGCAATGCCATTACCTTAGAAACGGTCAACGAACTGCTGGATGTTGCCCTGCGCTGTGATGAAGATCCCAAGGTCCGCGCGGTGGTGCTGACCGGCAGCGGCAAGATGTTTTGCGTTGGAGGAGATTTAAAGGCGTTTGCCGCCCAAGGCGAAGGGGTCTCCTTCTATCTAAAAAAAGTTACCCAGGCTTTTCACGCCGTGATCTCCCGGTTCAACTGGATGGATGCACCGGTGATTGGAGCCATCAACGGGACAGCCGCGGGAGGAGGCTTCAGTCTGGCTTTAACCACCGATATCGCCGTTGCCGCGGAGTCAGCAAAATTTACTATGGGCTATACCAAAATCGGCCTGGCCCCGGATGGCAGCTCGAGCTACTTTTTGGCGCGCCTGGTGGGGCTGCGCCGCGCTAAAGAGATGGTATTGTTAAATCCGGTTTTGTCGGCAAGGCAAGCCCTGGAGTGGGGACTAATAAATCAAGTGGTCGCCGATGATCAAGTACTGCCTGCCGCGCTCGAAATAGCGCAGCGTCTGGCAAAAGGACCAACCTTAGCTTTAGGTGAAGCCAAGCGTCTAATCCTATCCGGTGCGACTGAGAGCCTTGAATCCCAGATGGAGAAAGAATCACGCGCCGTTGCTGCAATGGCAGGCAAATTAGATGGGCGAGAAGGAGTAGCTGCCTTTATTGACAAGCGAATACCCAAGTTTACAGGGCAGTAATGTCCTCACAGATCCGCATGTGAAGCTAAACGAAACCGTCGACAGCTTGTCAGGGCAAAACCTTATCAGAATTTCCGCGCAGAATTTATATCATTTGCTTATCAGCACCGTCCAGCTGAAGAACCCAACCCAGGAGGTGGACCATGAAAGTAGCCAAGCGACCCCTAAGCGAATTTTTTCGATCCGTCTTGGCCAAAATATTGGGGGTCTTGATAATCATAAAGAATAATGTGAGGTTTCGCCTTTTCTCCCATAACTTCGAGAATATTTTTATAGAGCGGGGCTAACGAGATGAATTCCTGGATGAAAATTTCGGACATCACCTTTTGGAGTTCCGCCTCGGCCTTGATCCCTTGTTCCATTTCCACCCGGCATACCAGGAGAATATCATGATCATCGTCTTCCACATTTTCCAATACGAAATTGCCGGTTACATAAGGGGCCAGGCTGGCGTGATTTATAGCCTGTTGAACGTATTCAGAATAGATGGGCAAGCCATATATTTTTGCCATAAATTTATCCCGCCCGAAGATATATATAAAAGGAAAATTCCCACAATTATTGCTTACCCATTCTTGACTATCCGGACAGTGTTGCCTCATAAGGCTAGTCATCTGCTGATAAGGAATCACGCCGCCGCGGTCTTTAATGTTATATCTTATCAAGGGGGCGCCGTTGTTTATGGTAAAACAGAGTTCTCCCGCAGGTGATTCAAAATAAATAGTTCTGGGATCATAGACATAAAGGGAGGGCAGGCGTGCATCTCCAAAGAAATTTTGAGCGATATCGTGGTGGTTGGCTAAAAACCTTCTGATCTGGATGGACAAGAGGGTCTCAAATCCCATCAAACCGGCATCCGAAGAACCATACACCGACATTATGGGAGGTTTATTGACCATGCCGCCCAATTGTTTGAAGAGATAATCGCGCCAGTTTTCCGTAAAGGCCTGGCCCGCGCAAACCAGCCTGAGTTTAGTCACATCAATGGCATCCCGGTGCTGGCAGGCTTGATGGACAACTTCTTTAAGGAGGGGAGGATAGCCAAAAATGATGATTTGATCGAATTCCCGATGCAAGGCGCGGATAAAAGTAAGGATATCCTTATCAGACCAACTCGGGGTGGTTATCGTGAGAGGCAGGCCCTTGAGCTTGAGAAGCTGCAGACATGCCAGGGTAAAGGTCCCGGCAACGGTATTCCCCAGGTAAAATCCGTCGATCACCAGGGTCTGCCGTTGGTTAACCTCGAAGAACTCCTGTAGGAAGAATTCGTGCTGCCGGGCCCCTTCTAAATCGGTTTGCAACATCCTGGGCCAGAGGTGAGGCTGGCCCGTCGTTCCGGAACTAACGGCGATAAAATGGGACAGAGAAAGTTTGCCATGCCACGATCTTGAAGCCAGATCATAGGCATCAAGGTAATTTTTATTATCAGTCAAGGGCAGTTGCCGGAAATCATCCAGGGTCCGTATATCGGCAGGGTTAATCCTGGATTTCTTCAAGAAATCATTATATGCGGGTACGTTGGCGGCTGCCTGCTGAAACAGGGTCAAGACTTTTTCTTCGCCCTGGCGTATCAATGCTGCTTCGTCAGAAATAACGCCCGGATCAAAGAAACTCTGGTCTTCTAACCAGACGAGAAATTGCTGGCGAGGGCTGTCTGTTATTTCCATATCATAGCCTTTTCCAGATATGTATTGGCTAGTTACTTCTCTCGGTGCACCCTTTACGGGCCGAACTCGATGGGCGGGGGGAGAGGGGTAACTTTTCGGTCCACCTCGCTGGTCCAATCCGCTTCCGGCGGCGTTTGCTCCCAGGGGATGGGGTAGGGGGAAAACAGGTGTTCCGGGGGAATGTTTCCCCGAAAGCCCTGCACCACCACGGAGCAGGATATGGTCAGGTCAGCGTCCAGGTTGCCGATGGTGAGGTGCAAGCCGTCTTCGAAACGCTCGTCTTGCCAGTCCTGCAGGGAATGAAAGGCTTCCATTGCGGCATGACTGTGAATGGTCCCCAGGCGTGTAAGTCCCAGTGGGAACTCCCTGAGCTCATAATCGCAGTGTCCGCCTCCTACGGTCTGATGGGGCACTACCAATTCGTACGTGCGGGTGGCTTCCCGCCAAGCCAATAGAGCCACGGCTTCACTGTGGTAGCGGGTATAAACAGCCCGGAAAAAGGCTACGGCCGCCAGAAGCAGGGCCGCGGGCAGGGGAGGCGCGTTCAGGTGGACTTCGGAGCTTTGGGGCTCCAGCCAGGGAATGCCCGCGGCTGGGACCACGGCCTCGAAAAACGGCGTGCGCTTCACCAGAAATAACCCATCTCGGGTGAGCAGATAATAGATGGTATCTGAGGGCGGGGCGAAATCCTGATCTTTTAAATAAATGGGTAACATGCAGCCGTGCGCCGGATATGGTCCTTAGCTGATCTTATATTACTGGTTGACGTATTTTTTAGCCGGAAGAAGCAGCCAACAACCGTCATGAACCCCCTGAAGGCCGCGCCGGAATCTCGGTTAAAGTGGATAAGTGTTTGAATCATAATGAGGTACACCAGATTTGTCAATCCTGAGGATAACCTAAAACACCTTCTTGCTGTCCAGAAGCAGGGTGACCGGCCCGTCATTGATGAGGCCCACTTCCATCATCTGGCGAAAGCGACCCGTGGCTACCTTGAGCCCATAATCGGCCAAGGCCCTGGCCAGGTCCTCATAGAGGTGTTCCGCGGTCTCGGGGGTGGCCGCGGCATCAAAAGAAGGGCGCCGTCCCTTGCGGCAGTCCCCCAGGAGGGTGAACTGGGAGACCAGGAGAACCTCGGCTTTGAGGTCCAGGAGAGAAAGATGCATTAAGCGGCCGTCCCCGGCAAAGACCCGCAGGTGCGCAAGCTTTTTGGCCAGATACGCCACGTCCTCGGGACCGTCAGCTTCGGCCACTCCCACCAGAATCAACAGGCCCACGCCGATCCTGGCAACTTCCTCCTGGCCGACCCGGACCCAGGCTTCTTGCACCCGTTGCACCACCACGCGCATACTCAACCCCCCAATGCATTTCCTGTTATAGCACCATTTAAGCCAGACTGAGCCGAACACCCTTCAAGAAGCGCCGGCCATGGTGCGTACACCAGCTTGATCTTTTGCCTGCGTTCGAGTCAGAATAATGAAGCTGGGTCTTGGTGTCAAGATGGTGTGACGGGTTCAGTGTATAGGTACTAGCGGCCCATACCCTGAATCATCTTATTCCCGGAAAATCCTGTCATGGTCACGTTAATGGATTGTTTTATCGCCATAGGGTATGTTAAAGTTTTACCAGGAAAATCCCAGAACAGGAAATCGCTCACAGCATCATGTCATCCCGCCCCCTTTCGCAGGCTAATATCACTATTCCCAACCTCATCACCCTGTTGCGGATTCTTCTGACTCCGCTGTTCATTATCTTTTTGATCCAGGGGTCATATCACAAGGCCCTGTTTGTGTTTCTCCTGGCCGGGGTGAGTGATTTGGCAGATGGTCTCATCGCCCGCACCTGGCATCAGAAGTCCCGCCTGGGAAGCTACCTCGATCCCCTGGCGGACAAAGTCCTCATGGCCGCCAGTTTCGTTACCTTAAGCATTTACCGGGAGATCCCCTCGTGGCTGACCGTGGTGGTCATCAGTCGGGATCTGGCCCTGGGTTTTGGCGTCTTGATTTTCCGCCTGGCGGATATTCCCCTGGAGGTCAGACCCTCCCTGGCGGGCAAATGGACCACCACCTTCCAGGTGATCACAGTATTCCTGGTTTTGATCGGCAAAATTTGGCCTCTTCCCTATAAGGTATTGCTGGCCTTTTTCTATTGCACTGGCGCCTTGACCACCATTACCGGCATTCACTACCTGTATAACGGCATTAGAATGATGAACATGTTTCAGGGCAATGGCTCTCGGGGCAACCGTGATGGCTGAAGTCATCGACCTGGAACACTTTCGTTCCAAGGTCGCCGCGGACCACGGGTTTCGTTCCTGGCTGGCCCGCTTCCAGGAGCAATTCGGCCCTGATACCCGTCTCCAGGATCTGAGTCCATCAACCCTTCTGTACCTGGCTACTCCGGGGGAAGAAAACCTCTATGTTCTTTTCGACCTGGTCATGGGGGCCCAAGGACTGGGGGGATCGCTACGGTTTCGCCTGGATGATCTGAATACTGACACCAAGATGAAGATCATTGACTGCGCTTTTGCATTGGTGGACCGGGTGCGATTTGAAGTTATGCGCCGGTTGGGGTGGGTGACGCTGGTTCCCGAGGTGGAAGTTCCCATCATTGCTCTGGTGAATCGGGCTTGGCGCCTGGGCGCCAGGTTTAACCAGGAGGCCCCGGCCCTCGCCCCAGAGCACCAGGAATTCCCGGCCTATGCCCGGCTCGGCCCCATGGATCGAGTGGTCTTCCTGCGCCGGATCATCCCCCGGGCGGTGGTGACGTTCCGAGACCAGATGGACTCGGACCGCCAGGGGTAAATGCTCTTCCTTCCCAGCGGCTTCATTCCCGCAGCATTCCTCACAGCAGAGTAGTTGTCAGTAGCCCGTCTCCCAATATAAGGGGTTAGAGGTGATGCTATTCTGGTTACTGACCACTGGCACCTATCCTTACCCTCACCACCAAAACTCGGGATAGCGGCGCCGGGGGGCCAGGTTGTTGAACAGCAGGGCCACTACCAACATGATGAGGGCTCCGGCTCCTACGGGTATCACGGCATAGAGATAGCCCAGTTTCTGTATCGAGGGGCCGCCGATGACCGCGATGAGGGCGGTGGCGCCGCCCGGGGGATGGAGGGTTTTGGTGGCATGCATGACTGCAATGCTGGTGGACACCGCCAGAGCCGCGGCCAGCCAAAGGTGCGGATCCAGCATTTTGAAGGCGGTCACGCCGATGAGGGCAGAAATGACGTGGCCGCCCAGCAGGTTCCGGGGCTGGGCCAGGGGACTCTTGATGGCCCCGTAAATGAGCACCGCCGAGGCCCCTAAGGAACCGACGAGGAGGAAGAGGCCGGTCTGGTCCAGCAAGCCGTAATTGATATAGGCCACCGCAGCAACACCCAGGAAGGCCCCCAGCCAGGACCAGAGGATTTCCGCCAGGCTGACCCGGGGCGGGCTCTGGGTGGTGCCGGTCATTTTGCGGAAGTAGTTTCCTAACATGACAGTTCCCTGCCCCTGGTCGCCTTGACGATATCCCCCCGGGATACCAGGCCCAACAGGCGGCCTTCCGGGTCAGTGACCGCCACCCGATTAATACCTCTGGCGGTCATCAACGCGGCAATGGTCCGCACCGGCGTCTCCGGGAGCACGGTGATTGCCGGAGAACTCATCATATCTTTGGCCAATGCCGTCTTGATGGGCAGTGCGACACAACCTTTGGTTTTCAGGCAGTTCGCCACCAGGCTCATGAAGTTTTGAGGTTCTTTAACGTCCATGCGGGAGAGGAAGTCCTTTTCCGAAATCATCCCCACTACCTTGTTTTCGGCGTCCGCCACGGGTAGTCCCGATATCCCCCGCCGGCCCATGGCGAGAGCCACCTCCGCCACCGGTGTGTCGGGATTAACCGTCACCACGTCTTTGGTCATGATCTCGGCCGCGCGCACATCCCGGTTTAGCCGCTTAAGTGCATGCTGAAACGCCAAACGGTAGATTTCTTTGAAATCACCCGGGGTGATATCAAGGTACCCAGGAATGGCGCGCATGGCCTCCAGGATATCTTCCTCTTTGAGATCCAGGTCGGGATCAAGGCAGATATCCGCGTTGTCGCGAGCATCCGACATAATCAAGAGACTCCTTTGGCGCGAATTAAATTCGTCCGCTGGTAAAGAATCATAAGGGCGCGATATCGAAGGATAGAGATAGCAAAGGCGGGTTAAAAACCCGCCCTTGCCTCAATCTTGACAAAGCCTCAAATGCTCAAGGATCAGCCGGTGTGTTCCTTCTTGTAGAGCGGCGACATATCCCGCAAGGTCTGGACGATCTTCGGCATCACGTTGAGCACCTTGTCCATGTCAGCCTCGGTGTTGTCAAGCCCCAAGGTAAAGACCAAGGTGCCCTGGGCCAGGGCGTGGCCCAGACCGGTGCCGATGAGCACATGCGAAGCCCGGAGCGATCCAGAGGCGCAGGCCGACCGGGTGGCCACGATGATGCCTTCCTCGTCCAACATGAGCACCAGGCTCTCACCTTCGATATATTCCACCGACACCGAGAAAAGGTGCGGCAGGCACTGGGTGGGATGACCGTTGATCTTGATCTCGGGGATGCTCTCGGTCAACCCCTTGGCCAGGCGATCCTTGAGGCCCTTAATGCGGGACAGCCGTTCAGGCATCTCTACACGGGCCAGCTCTGCGGCCTTGCCCATGCCTACGATCGCGATGAGGTTTTCCGTGCCGGCCCGGCGCTTGTTTTCCTGGAGGCCGCCGTCGATGAAGGGCCAGATGGGTGTGCCCTTGCGGATGTAGAGCGCGCCCACCCCCGGCGGGCCGTAGAACTGGTTGGCCGCCAGGCTCAGGAGGTTTACCCCCAACTGCTCCACGTCAACGGGGATGATGCCGGTGGCGGCCACCGCGTCGGTGTGCATCACTATCTTATTTTTCTTGGCGATCTTGGCAATGTCAGCAATGGGTTCGATGGTGCCGATCTCGTTGTTGGCCAGCATAACGCTAATGAGGATAGTGTCCGGGGTGATGGCCTTCTCCACCGCCGCCGGGTCCACCAGCCCGTATTTGTCCACGTCCAGGGACGTGACCCGATAATCCAGGAGCCGGAGGGTCCGGAGGGAATTCAACACCGACTTGTGTTCGATGTTGGAGGTGATGATATGGCGTCCCTTTTCCCGGAGACCGATGGCGGCCCCTTTGATGGCGTGGTTGACGGATTCGGTGCCGCCGGAACCGAACACCACCTCTTTGGGCTCGGCGTTGATCAAAGCCGCTACCTGGCCCCGGGCCTTCTCCAGGGCTTCGGCCGCCGGCTGCCCCACCTGGTTATCGCTGGACGGGTTGCCGAAAACGGTTTCGATATGATTGATCATGGCCTCCTTCACCGCGGGAAGGAGAGGAGTGGCCGCAAGATGGTCCAGATAGATTACACCCATGATAGCATCCTTATCTCCAGTGCAGGGGCATTAGTGGTCATGCTCATGGGGGATTTCCTTGCCGCAGAAGATGCACATGGGGGAGTCTTCCTCCACCTTCTTCTCGCAATAAGGACAATAGCAGCCGCCTTCCTGCTTGTGGTGCGGCTCTTTGTCCACGTCGGTTTCGACCACCTTGCCGGCTTTGCGGTCCAGGTAATTTTTGATGGCAGAATGCAGGGCGTCAGCTCCCAGGTTGGAACAATGCAGCTTGTTGGGAGGTAGGCCGCCCAGGGCCTCGGCCACATCCGCATTGGTGATCTTCATGGCCTCTTGCAGGGTCTTACCTTTGGCCATTTCGGTGATCATGCTGGAAACAGCAATAGCAGCGCCGCATCCAAAGGTCTTAAACTTGACGTCGACAATTTTGTCGTTCTCCACCTTGATATACACATTCATCATATCTCCGCATACCGGGTTGCCGACCTCGCCCACCCCATCGGGTTGGATGATTTCACCCACATTGCGGGGATTCTTAAAGTGGTCCAGAACTATCGGGGAATAAGAAGCCATATCTTTCTCCCATTCAGGTGATTTTGGCAAAAATATTCTAATTATAAATATTAAGGTTTATACGAATGAGGGTCAAGACCGAAGCGCGCCATCCCTAAGAATTCTTTGGATAAAGCAGTATTTTTCAACAAGTGAACTCTGGTCCGAAAAGAGCCACCCCAAGAAATTTTGCTGGCCAATGACGGCAATCCAGGTAAAATCGTTTCAAAGAAATGCCCCCTCCATCTTATCGTGTAACTTAGGAGGCTGCCATGCTGATACCGTGTTCCCGACTGCAGGCCAGCTTTGCCGACCCGGGGATCGGGCTGGAACTCGGCGCGCCGGCGTCCATGGTGTGGGATGAGCACGGCGGCACATTTGTCCTGAAAGTGGGCGACCTAAAAGTTGCCGACCTGATGACGCCCACAGAGGCATCGGGGTGCCGCCTGGAAATCTCCCTAACCCCCGGGCCCCCGCTCATCAGCGCGCTGGAAGAATTTGCCGGCCTGCATCAGCTCCCCCTGGCTCAGACATCTACCCCGGACCTGGAGGAAGCCGTGCTCCTCGCTGCTTGCCACGTGCCGGGCAAGAACCTGTTCGTCTTTGCCGAAGAACCCACCTTGACGGCCCTAAAGCGCGGTGAGACCGTGGAACTGGTAGTCTCTGGAGTTTTCAAGGCCCGGCGGGTGCCCTGCCAGAGCACCGATCTGGTCATTCACCTCACCAAAGCCGCCATGACCCGGTTGGTCGCGTTTGTGCTTAACCTGGCCCGGGCCGACCTATAGGAATAGATCGGTTTGTCTGCCTTTAAAGATACTCGCAGGGGCGAATGCGTCGATCCCGCAGTAGCGGCTCTGGGAAATCGGAGGTATCGTGATGCACATCTGCTGGAGTCTTATCTTGGTGGTGGGGATCGCCATGGTGTTTCAATCCGACGGGTTGGCTGAGGAGGCCATCAAACTGCCGCCTCCGGTCACCAAGGGCGGCATGGCTCTGACAGAGGCTTTACAGGCGCGGCGCACGGTGCGCCATTTCGCCACCCGACCCCTGGATCTGGCGCAACTCTCCCAACTCCTTTGGGAGGCCGACGGTGCCAGCGACCCCCAAGGCCACCGGACCTCGCCGTCCGCGGGGGCCACTTATCCCCTCAACCTCTACGTGGTGGCGGGCGAGCGGGGTGTGGCAAATCTGCCTGCTGGAACTTACCATTACGAAATTGCGGCCCAGGCACTTGCGCCTCTGGCCCGGGGCGACTTGCGCGCTGTGGTGGCCCGGGCCTGCCTCAACCAGGCCTGGATGACCGCGGCCCCGGTGCTGATAGTGATCACCGGTGAATACCGCCGCTGCACGGCCCGGTATGGCCAACGGGGCATCAGGTATACTCATATGGAAGCCGGTAATGTTAGTCAGAACCTGTTTCTGGCGGCCGAGTCCCTGGGTTTGGGCGCGGGAATCGTCGGGGCCTTTGAGGATAAGGCTCTGGCCCAGGTCTTGAAGCTGCCCCCGGCCCACGAACCTCTCCTGGTGATGCCGGTGGGGTATAAACATTAGGGGGAAAAGGCGAAAAGGGGAAGAAAAGGGCAGGGACGAGGCTCCGTGCCCCTGATCATTCCAGAAATATGTAGGGTGGCACTGCCCCACCCGCAAAAGTTTTTAGGTAGTCGCAGGCTTTAGTCTGCGCCCGCACAGGCTGGAAGCCTGTGCCACCAAAACTTTTAAGGTCAGAGGTTCAGCCAATGAAAATCGTGACTTGTCTATTAATGGCCGTATGGTTTACACTGGTCAACCTGGCCCCGGGGTTCGGGGCGGAGGCCATTAAACTGCCGGCTCCGGCCAAAAAGGGCACCGTGTCGGTGGAGGAGGCCCTCGAGGGCCGACGTTCCAATCGGCAGTTTGCCAATCGGCCGCTAGAACTGGCGCAAATCTCGCAAATGCTCTGGGCCGCGGACGGTATTAATAATCCCCAGGGCAAAAAGACCGCGCCTGCGGCCCGGGCCGCTTATGCCGTCGAACTCTATGTGGTGGTGGGCGAGCGGGGCGTGACCAACCTGGCCCCGGGCGTTTACCATTACCTGGCGGCGGATAATGCCCTGGACCCGGTAGCCCAAGGCGAATTCCGTGCGGGTGTGGCCAAGGCCTGTAATTCCCAGGCCTGGATAGAGAAAGCCCCGGTGATTGTGGTGATTACCGGGGATTATGCCCGTTGCGCCGCGAAAAATGGTGAACAAAAGGCCCCGATGTACACCCACATGGAGTCTGGTTTTGTGGCTCAAAACCTGTTTCTTCAGGTAGGGGCCCTGGGACTGGGGGCTGGGATCGCCGGGGGGTTCAATGACAAGGCCCTGGCCCAGACCCTGAAACTTCCCCAGAACGACGTCCCGCTTCTGGTGATGCCAGTGGGGTATAAATAGCTGTCAGGTGTCAGGTTTCGGGTTTCAGGGGACAGGGGTTAGGAAGAATTATCCTTTAATCCCTGTCCCATATTCCTTGCATGAGGCGCACCGTGGGCACCGCCCTCTTTAGATCAATTTTGACACCTGACACCTGACACCTGAAACCTATCTCTTGGCCAAGTGGATATAGGTGCACAGCCCCTTGGCCACCAGGCGGTCGGCCTGGCGCACTTCGAATTCCCCCAGGGAGATGGTGCGGCCCCGTTTGGCGATATGGGCCTCGGCGGTCACGTCCCCTTCCTTCACCGCGCCCAGGAAGTTGATCTTCATCTCTACGGTGTTGATCATCTCTCCCTCAGGCACCAGGCTATAGAGGGCGAAGGCCACGGCTTCATCCGCCAGGGCGGCGATGACCCCCCCTTGCATTAGGCCGATGGAATTGGCCAAATCGGGTTTGAAGGGCAGCAGGAAACGGGCGTAGCCCTTGCCCAACTGGGGCACCTCGATCCCAACAAACTTAATAAAAGGGTTGGCCGCCAGCCGCTTGCGGATGCCGGCTTCCAACTCCGGGGCTAAGGGTTCGATGTTCACTTTCATGGGTATTCTCCAGCGTGGAATCAGAGACAGAAAAAGCACCTTAGGGCTGCCGGGAACGGCCGCTCTCCCAGGGGGATTACCAAGCATAATGTTTCAGGAGGCGGGCACGGAGCCCCACCATTTTCACGTTTTTAGGAAAACCATAGCACAAGCGGGAGGGCGACGCCAGCGTTGCGGCCGGGAGGACTGAAAGGGAAAAAAGCGGCTCGGTTCATATCGCGCTACCCTCAGAGGGCCAGATTACCTATAATATAAAAATGATTTCAGAAAACTTTATCAGGAGTTACCCATGAAAATCGCCATCAGCGGCAAAGGCGGGGTGGGGAAAACCACTCTGGCGGCCCTTTTGATCAATTATTTCCGTTTGCAGGGTAAGAAGGTGTTGGCCGTGGACGCCGACCCCGACGCCAACCTGGCCCTGGCCTTGGGTGTATCCGACCCCGAAAACCTCACCCCCTTGAGCCAGATGAAGGAGATGATCGCGGAACGCACCGATTCCAAGCCCGGGTCCATGGGGGGTTTCTTTAAGATGAATCCCAAGGTGGACGACATCCCGGAGAAATATGCACGTCAGATAGATGGCATCAAACTCATTGTTATGGGGGGTGTTAAAAAAGGCGGCAGCGGTTGCATCTGCCCCGAAAGCGTTTTGCTGCGTACCCTGGTGACCCATATGGTCCTGCTTCGGGATGAGGTTGTGGTCATGGACATGGAGGCGGGCATCGAACATCTCGGACGGGCAACGGCGCAAGGAGTAGATTGGCTCATTATCGTGGTGGAGCCGGGACGCCGCAGCATTGAAACTGCAATGCACGTCAAAGAATTAGCCAAGGATTTGGGACTTAAGAAGGTGGCGGTGGTGGGCAGCAAGATCAGAAGCGCCTCCGACGAGGAGTTTCTCAAAAAGAACCTGCCGGATTTCCCCATCCTGGGGTTCATCCCGTTTGACAACAAGATCGTCGAAGCCGACCTGGAAGGGCGGCCGCCGTATGAGGCGGTCCCGGCCCTGGCGGAAGTGGCCAAAGAAATTGCCGAGAATTTGACCAAATAAGTGGACCGCCAGCGTGTAAGGTGAAAAGGAAGAATGGATTTTCAATATTTCCCGTAAACAGATTTCTCTTTTTCCTTTTCACCTCTTTCCCTTTTTGCCTTTTCCCCCTATAAAGTAAAAATGCCCATTCAGTCCAGCCCCAACCTTACCGCCCGCATGAAAATGCTGGTGGTTTTCGTATTGTACTTCGCCGAAGGAGTGCCCTTCGGGTTTGTCTATACCACCCTGGCCTACTTCCTCCGCAGCCGGGGGGTGCCCCTGGAGCAAATTGGCATCTTAAGCCTCCTGGGGCTGGCCTGGAGCCTTAAGGTCCTTTGGAGTCCGCTGGCGGACCGCTTCGGGACCCGGGCCGCCTGGCTGGTGCCGGCTCAAGTTCTGGTCATCCTCAGCATGTTGGGCCTGGCCCACCTGGCCAGCGCCCCGGTGACCCTGGCCTTCTGGGTCCTGGTGGGGGTCCTCTGCCTGGCCTCGGCCACCCAGGATCTGGCGGTGGACGCCTACACCATTGACCTGTTAGATACCGAGGAACTGGGCATGGCCAACGGTATCCGCATCGGGGCCTACCGGGTGGGCCTCATCGCGGCCGGGGGCGGGGTGCTGATCCTGAGCGATCTGGTGGGCTGGAGCGCCACCTTCGTGGGGGTCGCCATCATCATGGCCGCCCTGACCCTCACCGTCATCGTCTTCAGCCCCTTTCATATGGCCCGGCCGGAAATCGCCCGAGCCCAAAAGGGCAAGGGCTTCAGTCAGATCAAAGAGTCGGTGCGCGGCTTGATGAGCCATCCCCATATGGGGGCCATCATTATCTTCATCCTGACTTACAAGGCGGGGGACGCCTTCCTGGGAGCCATGGTGAGCCCCTTCTGGCGGGACATGGGTTTTTCCGGGACCCAGTTCGGGGTGGCCTCCATCACCGTGGGGAAGATTCCGGCCATCGTCGGCGGGTTTCTGGGGGGCGCCATCACCGCGCGCTGGGGCATCAGCCGGGCCTTGTGGGTTCTGGGCATCTTCCAGGCCTGCTCCATTTTAGGCTATTGGGCCGCGGCCTTGCCGGGCACCTGGCATTACACGATTTACCTGGCCACCCTGGGAGAAAGCCTGGCCGGCCAGATGGGCTCCGCGGCGTTTATGGCCTTCCTCATGTGCCTGTGCGACAAGCGCTTCAGCGCTTCCCACTACGCTTTCCTGTCGATGCTCTTTGGGCTGAGCGGCCGCCTCTGCGGCTATATCGGGGGCTGGGCCGCGGCCTATCTCGGCTACGCCACGTTTTTCTTCCTGAGTTTCTTGCTCGCCTGGCCTGCCTTCGCCTTGCTTCCGCGGATACTGCCGGTGATACGCAAGATCGAAGGGCGAGAGTGATTGGGGGAAGTCACTTTCAAAAGAGCTCTTCGGAAGCGTAAGGGCCTATCGCCGGAAGAAAAGCAGGGGGAGTTAAAGGAAATGATGTTGAAATATACTGTCGATTAGGTTTGGTTAATCTTCTCTAATATCAAAGAAATACCTCCTTTGCTCCCAACCTCTTGAGATTCATAGGTTATTGCATTTCAGTCTGCCGGTGACTATACTAAAAAAATGGCTCAAGAAACCTGGATTGAAGTGCGCGTGCTGGTGCCGGCGCGGATGCAGGAGGAGGCCTCCTTGTATCTTACGGATTTTACCGGGCGCGGCGTGATCATCGAGGAAGAGAACGTCCCGGCTGGCGGCGTGGTCATCCGGGGCTATTTTCGGCCGGAAGAGTATGGCGCCTGGCAGCGTCAGGAGTTGCAGGACTATCTGAAGCGCCTGAGTAATTACGAGCTTTATCCTCTGGGCCTGGAAATTCGCCAGGTGGCGGAGGAGGACTGGGCCGAAGCCTGGAAGGCGCATTTTAAACCCGTGAAGCTAACGAACCATCTGGTCGTCCGGCCGCCTTGGGAGGAGTACGCCGCCCAACCGGGAGAGACGGTTATCATCATTTATCCTGGCATGGCCTTCGGTACCGGTCGCCACTCCAGCACTCTTTTGTGTCTCCAGGCTCTGGAGCAGGTGTGGGACCAGGGCCTGCCAAGCTCCGGCAACCCCTGGCAGGTGTTGGACGTGGGCACCGGCACCGGAATTTTGGCTCTGGCTGCGGCCCGCTTGGGCGCCGAAGTGGTGGCCATCGACCTGGACCCGGAAGCCGTGGCCGCAGCCTTGGAAAACGTGCGCCTGAACAACCTCATGGACCGGATATGGGTGGAGGGCACTCCCCTTACTTCTTTGCGGCAGCGCTTCGCCCTCATAATGGCCAACATAACTGCGCCGGATTTGCTGCAGTTGGCCGAAGCCATCACCGGCAGGATGTTGAGCGAGGGAATTCTCATCATCTCCGGCTTCCTGGCCGAAGATGTCCCCGCCCTGGAAAACCGCTACCAGGGGCTGGGTTTGCACAAGACTGGATTTCTCACCGTTGATGATTGGGGCGCCCTGATTTTTCGGCGGCCATAGGCAGGAACTCTGAAACCACGGCAATGAGCTTGCGGTGCGACAAGGGGAAGCCATGAAAGAACTATTGCATAAGGCGTGGCTGTTTAGTGTCGGGATGGTCGATTTTACCAAAGAGAAAGTCGAAGGCCTGGTCCAGGAGATGGTCCAGCGGGGCGAGATCACTCAGCAAGAAAGCCCTGAAGCCGTCAAGCAATTGCTGGCCAAGGCTCAGGACGCCCAACAGGCCCTCTGGGAGAAAGTCAAGGAACTCACCAAGGCAGCCATCGATGAGATCAATGTGGCCAAGGCTTCGGAGTTGGAGGCCCTGGAAAAGCGGGTGGCCGCCCTGGAAGAGGCATTGAAAAGCAGGGGTTAGGGGGCAGGTGTCAGGTGTCGGGTGTTTGGTGTCAGGATCAGCAGTTTTATCCAAACCCGGACGCTAGCCCCGAAACTCAACCTGAAACCCAAAACCTGAAACCTGAAACCTGATAATGCGCCGTTTCTACGCCCATCCCCGTCAATTTTCCCAGGGCATTGTGACCCTGGACCAGGAAGAGACCCAGCATCTGGCCCGGGTCCTGCGTCTGGGGGTGGGGGCCCGGGTGGAGGTCTGCGACGGCCAGGGAGGGAATTTTGTCGCCAGGGTTGCTACCCTGGAAAGTCGGGGGGCTACGCTCCGCATCTTGGAAAAACTGGCCCCCTGGGGCGAGTCGCCCTTACCCCTGGTCTTGGGGATCGGCCTGGCCAAGGGGGAAGCCCTGGACGAGGTTATCCGCCAGGCCACTGCAATGGGGGTGAACCTGATTTTTCCTTTCATTTCGGAGCGCTCCGAACGGCTTCCACCGGAGCGGGTGGAGCAGCGGCGGGAGCGCTGGCAACGCCTGGCCCGGGAAAGCGTTAAATCTTGTCAGCGCTCGCTTCTGCCGCGCATCGAGCCACCCCAGGATTTTACCACCGCTTTACAAGGGCCGGAGGAATGCAAACTAATCTTCTGGGAAGAAGAGCGGGGCGGCGGTCTCAATTCCTTTCTGAAGCGGCCCCGGCCCAAAGACGTCCGCATTCTCATCGGGCCGGAAGGCGGTTTTTCTGGCACCGAAGCGGACCAGGCCCGGGCCGCGGGTTTTCACGTAGCCAGTCTGGGACCCCGCCGCCTTAAGGTGGCCACCGCGGCGTTGGCCGCCGTCACCATTCTGCAATTCGCCTGGGGAGACCTGGTTTGATGGGCGGCGACCTGCCCTACCGGGATCTCAATTCTTACCTGAAGGGACGGTTCGGCGAGCGGGTGCAGAAAATCACCCTGGATGCTGGGCTGACCTGCCCCAACCGGGACGGCCGCATCGGCACCGGGGGCTGCCTCTACTGTAATGCCCGGGGCTCCGGCACCGGCGCCTGGGACCGGGGGCAGAGCATCACGGCCCAAATGCAGATGGGCATCGTTAGGCTGGCCCGGCGCTATGGGGCCGCGAAGTTTATCGCCTATTTTCAAAGTTTTTCCAATACTTATGCCCCCATCGCCAAGCTCCGGAAACTCTATGACGAAGCTTTAGCCTTTCCCCAAGCGGTGGGACTGAGCCTCGGCACCCGCCCGGATTGCCTGGCCGATGACGTCCTTGATCTCTTGGCCGGTTATGCCCGGGATCGGCTGGTCTGGCTGGAACTGGGGCTGCAATCCGCCCATGACGCCACCTTGCAGCGGATCAACCGGGGGCATGACGTGGCCTGTTTCACCGCGGCGGCCACTCGAGCCGCAGCCCGGGGTTTGGAGGTTGTCGCTCATGTGATCCTGGGGTTGCCCGGAGAGGGACCCCAAGAAATGGCGGCCACCGCTGCATATTTGGGCCGTCTCCCATTGCATGGCGCAAAAATACATTTACTTTATGTTGTAAATGAATCAGGACTGGCCAGTCTCTGCCAGTCGGGGGATTATGTCTGCCTCACCGAAGACCAGTATATCCAGCGGGTGGTGGATTTCATCGAGCGATTGCCTGCTCACCTGGTGATTCACCGGCTCACCGGCGACCCCCACCCCGAAGAACTGGTGGCCCCGGCCTGGTGCCTGGACAAACCTCGGGTACTGCAACGCCTCCGGGACGAATTTGACCGCCGGGGTACTCGCCAGGGGAGTTATTTTGTCAAATAAAGCTCAAACTTTGTGCCAATTCCAGGAACAGGATGGCTGAGATCCAAGAATCGCCACCGCAGGGTTCGGACCGTGTCACCGCCAGCGTTATGGAGGTTAAAGCTGACCTGACCGCCGGGATCACCGAATACCTGGGATTCGGTCCCTCCATGGACAACCGGAAGGAGTACCTGCTCTTCCTGGCGGCTGCCATCCTGGTTTCTCTGGGAATTCTCTCGGCCTTGGGGTACATTTACCTGTGGCCGTATGCGAAACCCTACTACGCCATCATTTCCGATAAGGAAAAGATCAGCGGCCTATTCAAGGCAGCGGGGAATTGGGCGCCTATCGTCTATATCCTGCTTGAAGTTGCCCAGGTGCTCACTATATTCTGGCCGGTGCCGTGGGAAATAGCCGGGGGCTACCTGTTCGGATTGCCTTTGGGGATGTTTTATTCCATGGTGGGACTCACGACGGGAGCGGTGTCGGCCTTTCTTTTGGGGCGCTGGCTGGAAAAAACCTATCTGCGCCGCATTATCGATCCCGAGAAGTTACAGCGTTTTCGTAGACGCATGAGGCGGGAAGGGGCCCTGGCGGCTTTCATAATTTTTTTAGTCCCTGGAGTGCCTAAGGATTTTGTCAGCTACGTGTTGGGCATTACCTCGTTATCATTGAAATTTTTTGTCGTGGCCGCCGCGCTCTTCCGGTTGCCCAGCACGTTCCTCCTTACCCTGCAGGGGGTCGAAGTCGCCAAAGGTAATTACTGGATTTCGGTGGGATTGCTGGGCTGCAATTATTTATTGGCGCTTTTGATATACCGCTATCGTGAGTATTTATATCAATGGATCAAAGCCTGGAATCTGGAAGAATTATAAACGGGTTCTCCCTTCAGGTTATGATAAGCTAAATTCTGCCGCGCTTGATCCCCAATGCCGATGGGTTTGAAATCGATTTAACCCGAGGAGTCTATTGCTACAGTGACGGAAGAGAGTACCGGAATATCCTCGGCGAAGAACCGCTCGTGGTTCTGGGGATTGCTGGCCCTGGCCCTTCTGGGCTTGGTGCTGTTGTTTTTGGGTTTCCATTATCGCAGTTACCTGTGGGGTCAGTTGTGCCATTTCCTTGGCATCTGTACCAACAAAGAGTGGATCAAGTCCACCCTCAAGGCCGCAGGACCTCTGGCGCCTCTTTTCTTCATCCTAATCCAGGCCCTCCAGGTGGTTTTAGCCCCTGTGCCCGGCGAAGCCACCGGCTTCATCGGCGGCTATCTTTTCGGCGCGCCCCTGGGGTTGTTGTACTCCACCCTTGGATTAACCCTGGGTTCGATCCTGGCATTTCTCGCGGCCCGCTGGCTGGAGGAGCATTACATAAAGCGGTGGATTCCCGCGGAAATCCTCCAGAAGTTCGATTTTTTGATGGAGCGCCAAGGAGCCCTGATCTCGTTTATCCTGTTTCTCCTGCCCGGCTTTCCCAAGGATTACCTCTGCTTCGTCCTAGGCTTGAGCCGCATGCCGTTTAAGTTATTCATCCTGATCTGCACGGTCGGCAGGATTCCCGGCACCCTGCTGTTGAACCTCCAGGGTGCCCAGGTCTATAAAGGCAACTATTACAGCACCCTGGCCATCCTGGGACTCTGTTTGGTGCTCATTGGGGTCCTAGCTTATTACCGGGAGGCGGTGTACCGCTGGATCAGGCATTTTGATCACCCCGACCAACCGGCGTCGGATCAAAAGTAATGTCAGGCAGGATCGATCCGCTCCATTGACCTGGACTTCCACAGTAGTTAATTTCGGCTAAAAGCGATTTCGATTAAAGGGGCAGACTATGGCATTGGATCCGAAAGGTGGTTTTGACCAAATCATGTCCATGGCCCGGGGATTTCAGGCCTCCAAAATGCTCATGGTGGCTGTGGACTTGGGCCTGTTTGATTTTCTGGAAGACCCGAGGAGCGCCGTGGAAATCGCAGCCTGGCTTAAGGCGGATGCCCGGACTACTGGCATCTTCTTGAATGGCCTGGCGGCCCTGGGTCTTCTGGTCAAAGGGGTAGATTATTTTAAGAATGGCGAGTTGGCGTCCCGCTATCTGGTCCAGAGCGGGGAAGACTACCGAGGGGCCATCATCAAGCACATGGAACACACCTGGGGACGGGGTTGGGACGACCTCAAAGAGACCGTGCTGGTGGGCCACCCGCCGGAGGTGGACCCGGAAAAGTGGGTGGACTCCCGCCCCCAACGGAACGAAACGGAGGTCCGGGCTTTCATTTGGGGTATGCACGCCATTGCCCGGGACCTGGCCCCCACCGTTGCGGCCAAACTGGATCTAAAGGCCGTACGCCACCTCCTGGATCTCGGAGGCGGCCCGGCCACTTATGCCATCACCTTTGCCCAGGCCAACCCTGGGCTTACCGCTACTGTCTTCGACCTGCCTCTGCCCCTGGAGATTGCCAGGGAAAACATCGCCAAGAACAACCTGACGGACCGGGTGCAGACCCTGGCGGGCAACTTCCTTGAGGATGACATCGGCACGGGCTACGATTTCATCTGGGTCTCCCAGATCCTCCATAGCCATGACGAGAGGCAGTGCAAGCTCATCATCGCCAAGGCGGTGGCGGCCCTTACCTCCGGAGGCCGGTTAGCCATACAGGATTTCTATCTCAACCCCGATGGGGCCAGCCCCACGGGCGCCGCTATGTTCGGGGTGCACATGCTGGCGGTCACCCCCCGGGGCCGGGCCTATACCTATGGCGAGGTGGCGGAATGGATGCAGGAGGCGGGTCTGGCGAAACCCGAGTACATCCAAAGCGGCATGGACGCCAGCATGTTGGTGGCGAAGAAGACGTAAATCGATATTAATATGGAGTGCAACGGCGAAAAGGGCGTATGCTATGGCGCCCTTTTCTTTTTGGGCCTTTACCCCAATAAATCCTCTAACGCTGCGTCGATATCTGGAAAATTGAATTTAAAGCCCGCGTCCAGCAAGCGCTTTGGGAAAACCTTTTGGCCGGTGAGCAGGGTATCACCGAATTCTCCCATAATCAGGCGGATCATAAATCCCGGAGCGGTGACGAAGGCGGGGCGGCTCAAGACCCGACCCAGGGCCTTGGTCAGCTCCCGGTTGCGTACCGGGTTGGGCGCGGTGAAATTCACCGGGCCGGAGATTTCGGGGTGCTCCCGGATGAATTGGAAAGCCCGGACCTGATCCTGCTGGTGCATCCAGGAGAACCACTGAACTCCGGAGCCGATAGGCCCCCCCAGAAACTTACGGAACATGGGGACCATCTGCCCCAAGGCCCCGCCGTCTTTCCCCAGGATGATGCCAAACCGGGTAATAACTACCCGAATCCCCAGACCCTGAGCCTTTAACGCTTCGGCCTCCCAGTTCCGGGACACTTCCCCCAGAAAGCCGGCATCCGAAGGGGAGTCTTCGGTGAGTTCCTCCTCTCCCCGGGGGCCGTAGTAGCCCACGGCAGAGGTACTGCAAAACAATTGGTGCAAATCCCCTTCGGCCAACGCGGTCACCAGGTTGCGCGTGGTGCGGACCCGGCTCTCCATGATCTCTTTTTTCAAGGCTTCGGTCCAGCGGTTAAAAATGGAAGCCCCCGCCAAATTAATAATCCAGTCATGCTCCGGCACCGCCGCCATCCAAGGCCCCTCTTGAGTGGGGTCGCCTGTAAGAAAACTGATGCCGGGTTGGCCGGGGGAGGGGGGACGATCCCGGCGGGTGAGGATGGTGATGGTGTGGCCCGCCTGGGCCAATTCCCGGGCCAGATAGGTGCCCACAAAGCCCGTACCGCCGGTCATAAACACTTTCATGATGGCTGCCCTCCCTCTCTGGTGAGCCGGATTCTCGGGCGGGGTTCTCGATCTAGCGCCCCAGCCTCCCAGGAGATTCAAGCCTTCGCCCGGTTTCAGGAAAGTTAACCATTAAAACCGGTGTGGCAAGCGGCAAAGGCGGGATGCGCTTCGCTATCCCGCGCTACGGGCTTTGTTTTGGTCAGGATGATAGAAAAAAACGGTTTTTAAATGGCCCTTAGTCCCTCAAAACGACCCCCAAAATCGCCGGAAATGGCCGCGCGCGGGCAGATTGGACGGGCAAACCCGGCACATGTGCCGGGCCATTGCCGAGGTACCCTCGCCTTGTAACCGGTATCGATGCGCGGGCTTGCGTGTCCTGGTCGAGTCTATGCCGAGATCGTGCCGAGGTCGTGCCGCCCTGGTCCCGGAGTAAATATCCAACTCAAACAAAAATTAGTCATTAATATCAATGGATAGCCGGCAGCCTCGTGCCGGGACACGGCACGGGTGGGACGGGTTCAACCTGCCAATTATCCTCAGGTTGATTTTAAGTGTCTCACTTCTATCCCGGCAAAGCATAGGGACAGCATAAACCGAGGACCGGGAGGGCATCCAGCAATGATGAGGAAGGTGACGCACTTTTCAGGCGGGCAGGATCAGGGTTGCGCTCATACCCTAAAATATGGCGAGGAAGGATTGATCACGGCTTCAAATCAACACCACGTTATCTTTTTGGAATATTCAAGATACATAGCAGAGAGCGAATCTTCGCCCAGCCGCATCTAACCAAACTTTCGTTCAAAGTGCCAATGTCTCTTACCATGCCAGGAGTTGGTATGTCCGAATGGCTTCCGCCTTTCCTCTTGCTCACAACTACCGATCAGTGCTGGCCAGGGGTCCTTTGGCTCCAGCAAAGAGGAGTCCGGGTTATGATTAATAAATCATTTATTAGAAATTATATAAGAGTAAATTATACTATTATGCCTTATTTGGGGCGATGACCTCTCTTTTGATAATATATATCTTTTTACTTTTATATTTTGATTAATATAGTTATTTTAGACAGTAGGGATTAATTGATTAATCTTTTGTTCAATCCTGTCCGATAGGTTAAGTAAATACTGCCCTTTGAGGTCGAGAAAATAATGGATCCAAGAATCAGGCTGTTTTGGGCCGGGGTGCTTTGTATCGGGATGATCTTGATCTCGGGGTGCGGCTCCCTCGTCACCGCCCGATCGAGTACCTTGCTGGGAATTTCCAATCCTGGTTATCCGCACAACACGGATTATCTGGAGTATCAGAAAGGGCGCCTCACGAAAGCGCAACTGGTGGAACGCCTGCCCCATGTTGCGATGATCGGCGACAGTCTGAGCCGGGATTTTTATGTGTCCTCCATGGTCAGCATGATATGGCGTTCCAAGATGCACCATCGTTGCAACTGGTTTCTCGACACCGACCCGTCCGCCAACAGCGCCTACAGCCTTTATGAGCGGCTTGCCCAGGAAACGCCTGTGGCGGCCTGTGAATATTCGAGCGTGGGAGGATGGGTTGATTCGGGGGAAAGCAGGAAACGCTTTCTCGGGTCCTGGTTTGTCTTCAGTTTCTCCCAACAGGTGGATTTGATTTTAGCGGAGAAACGATTCCCGGATTTGGTGTTGCTCTGGATCGGGCACAACAACTTGCGCTGGACGCGCTCGGTGGATCCCCACCGGCCGGAGGAGATCGAAGCCGGGTTGCAAAAAATGGCCGCCAATTTTCGCAAGGACTATGAGCAACAGCTTGGCCGCCTGGTGGAACGGGCCTGGGAGCAAAAAGAACGGCGGGCCATCATCGTCTTCGGCCTCGTAAATATGAAGAGTTTTTTCGAAGCCCGGGACGCGGCGGAGCAACTCCGGAAAAAGAATCCGAAGCTCTATCCCTATTTTGATGTGGTTCTTCAGCGCTTCGAGTCCACGAAACCGGAGTATCGGGACAATATGGTGAAGCTCGCCCTGATGTACAACGAGGAGCTGCGCGCCATGGTTGGTGATTTCAACCGGAAATTGGGCGGCGATTCACCGGTGCGCCTCGAGTACTCGGACGCCCTGGCGACCGTTGATTTCAGCGACGTGGAAGTGCTTCAACCAATTGACGCCTGGCATCCTTCTGCCAAAGCACACAACATGCTCGCTCAGGCCGGGTTTGGCGCCCTGCGCCCCAGCCTGAATTTCCTTGGAATCGTGCCGCTCCAGAAAAATGCTGATTTAAGGTAAGACTCATCGACCGAACATTTTTATGATCCGTAAATAAAGAGGTGCCCTTGCCGTCCATCGAGGAACAGATTGCCCAGCTTCGTGCAGCCATCAGCGCCCAGGAGACGCTTCGGCCCACCCTTGGCGATAGCGTGGTTGAGATCACCCTGCAGGCTCTGCGCACGCAGCTTGACTCCCTGCTCTCCGAGCAGAAGGAGGCAGCCCAGCCGCAATCAGGACAGTCACCAGAGGCCCTGCTCGCACAGCTCCAGACCTATGTCCCGAAACAATTGGCCGACAAAACGCGCGCCGCAGGGCAAATCGAGGGCGAACGCCGACAGGTCACGGTCGTTTTTGCGGATATTTCCGGCTTTACCGCCCTCTCCGAACGGCTCGACGCCGAGGACGTTGCCGGTCTCGTCAACGACTGCCTCAAGGAACTCGCCCTGGCGGTTTACCAATATGAAGGCATGGTCGACAAGTTCATCGGGGACTGCATCATGGCCGTGTTCGGCGCTCCCATCGCCCTGGAAGATGACGCGGAAAACGCCCTGCGCGCCACCATCGCCATGCGCGAAAATCTCCAGAAATTCAACCGTCGCTGGATCGAGAAACTGGGCCAACCCCTGGACGTGCACATCGGGGTCAACACGGGGATGGTGATTGCAGGTAACATCGGAAACGACCTGCGGATGAGCTACACCGTGATGGGCGATACCGTCAATGTCGCGTCACGGCTGGAGGGCGCCGCGCAAGGGGGCCAGGTTTTCGTGAGCCGCAACACCTACCGTCTGACCCGCGGCGCCTTTGCCTTCCAGGAAATGGACCCCATCAAGGTCAAAGGCAAACGAGATCCGTTGACGGTCTATGAGCTCCTCCATGCGAAACTGCACCCGGACAAGGCCCGCGGAGTCGAAGGCTTGTCCTCCCCTCTCGTCGGCCGCGCTGCGGAGCGCCAAGCGCTGGTTGAATGCCTGGAAACACTCCAAACCGGCAAGGGGCAGGTTGTTGCGATTCTTGGCGAGGCCGGGATTGGCAAGAGCCGCCTGCTCGCCGAACTCCGCCAACGTGAAGGGAAGGACCTGACCTGGCTTGAAGGCCGTTCCTTTGCCTTCAGCAGGTCCCTCGGTTACGGGGCGTTTTTGGACCTCTTGCGCCGTTATGCCGGTATCGCCGACGAAGACACGGAAGCCGACGCCGCCGCCAGCCTGAAAGCGCGTCTGCACAGCATTTTGCCGGGCGATCTGGAGATTTATGCCGTACTGGCGCAACTGCTTTCCATGCGCCTCGACAGCCAGGAGACGGCTGCCGTCGGCTCCGTCACCGGTGAAGACTTTCGCAATCGTTTATTTGCCGCATTGGAGCGGCTGCTGCTCGCGCTGGCGAAACAAAACCCCGTTGTCGTGGTGTTGGAAGACTTGCATTGGGCTGATCAAAGTTCGCTGGAACTGCTGGAACATCTCTTGCGGCTGATTACTCAAGCCCCCATTGCCTTCGTATTGCCCAGCCGTCCGAAACAGGAATCATCGGGAAACTGGGAAAAACTTGATCCGGCACTGGAGGGGTATCGACCGTATCTTCTGGAAATCACCCTCAAGCCATTATCCGGCGAGGCGAGCGCCAATCTGGTGCGCGGACTTCTCGATGGCGGCATGCTGCCAAAAAAACTATCGGAGGTCATTCAGAGCAAGTCGGAGGGTAATCCTTTCTTTGTCGAGGAGGTCCTCAGGTCGCTGATTGAGCGCGGGATTCTGGCGCGTGCACATGGAGTCTGGAAAGTCACCGATCTGATCGAGAACATCCAGGTGCCTGACACCCTCCAGGGAGTGCTGCTTTCCCGTCTGGATCGCCTTCACGAGGAAACCAAACGGGTGATCCAAAAGGCGGCTGTCATCGGGCGCGTCTTTCTTTTCCGGGTGCTCGAACACATGGCGCGCGAGGAAACCGAGTTGGAATCCCAAATGGCCTTGCTCGAAGACGCGGCTCTGGTCCGGGAGCGGGCGCGTGTGCCTGAAATTGAATATGTCTTTCACCACGCCCTGGCGCAGGAGGTCGCCTATCAAACGCTTCTGGCTCCAGCGCGCAAACTTCTGCATCAAAAAGTCGGGGAAGCGATGGAAGCCATTTTTTCTGAGCGGATTGACCAGCACCGGGCTCTCCTGGCCTATCACTTCTTCATGGGGGAAGACTGGGAAAGGGCCTTCGAGTATTCTGCCGGCGCCGCGGACGCCGCGGTACAGCTCTACGCCTACGCCGAGGCTCGCGAACATTATCATCGCGCCTTGGACAGCCTCAAAAATCTGCCCGATAACGCCTCAAACCGTCAAAAGCAGGTGGACATAAGTATCCGGCTGGTGGGTGCCTCTCACACGGCTGAATCGCCTGAAAAAAACCTGGCGATTTTGACGGAGGCCGAAAACCTGGCCGCCGCGCTGGCGGATGAAGCGCGCCTGGCGCGCGTCCAGCTTTGGATCGGCAGGGTGCATTATCTGGCAGGACGATTGCCGGAGGCAATTTCGTATTTCCAAAAGGTGCTGGCGGTGGCTCCAGAATTTGGCGATCCCGAGTTGCTGGCCCTGCCGGGAGCCGTCATCGGACGCGTTCTTGTCGTGCAAGGCCAGTTTGCAAAGGCCCACCAACTATTGGAAAGGAGCATACCCCTTCTCGAGGCCAACAAGAACCGCCACGAGCTGTTGTTCGCCTGCGTGTACCGCGGGGTTTCCCGAACCTGTCTTGGCGATTACGCCGCTGGAGCCGCTGAACTCGACCAGGTCCTGAAAATGGCCCAGGCCAGCCGCAATCAAAACGCTGAAGCCATGGTACACACGGCCCTGGCCATGACCCGCCTCGTCGCCGGCAAATACCCTGAGGCCATGGGAGCCGCCCAGGCTGCGCTTGCGGTTGCGGAGAAGACCGGCGACACGATGTTTTGTTACTCCAGCAATTCGTTCATGGCATGGGCGTTGACGGGATTGGGAGAGCATCGGCGTGCCCTTGAACATTGGGCCGCCGCTCATAAAGCCCTCCGGTCTTTGGGCGGCCGCATTTTGTTCACTGATTGGTGGGTTGCCATCGAAAGCGGCACCCTGCTTGGAGCAGGAGATATTCCTGCCGCTCTGAAAAAAGGCGAGGAAGCCCTAGCCATGGCCAAAGCGACGGGCAGCCTCATTGCGGAGGCTTTGTCCGAAAGCGCCATCGGCAATGCCCTCGCGGCCAGCCCCACGCCAGACCATAAAGATATCGAAGTTCATCTGGCAAGAAGCCTGTCGTTGCTGGAAAGCATTGGCGCCAAATTCGATCTGGTGCGCGTTTCGCTGGCGCTGGGTCGGGTCCGCATCGGGCGAAAAGATTGGGAGGGCGCGTCAGAACTGCTGCGGCAGGCCTCCGCCCTGGCCTCCCGATGCTCGCTCCAAATGGAGGAAGCACAGGCACGGGACCTATTGAAAGAGATCGAGGCAACCCGGGTTCAGGATTCGGCCATGTGAACGAGGTTTTGAAGCGGTTCGCCTTGCGTAAATCACTTGATATTTTCCCAGTTTTTGTGCCTCCCCGAATAATTCGATCGCTGTGGTACCGTAATGGCTTATGGGCCATTGTCGGTTAGAGCCGTTTCTGCTATCAAGGCAGCATGAACAGCGTCTTCGACCTCATCCGGAACCTCCGGATCGCCCTGGGATGCATTGGCGAGCTGCTTGGTTACCAGCTGCGTTTCGTCAGCGTGTTCCTCCGGAGTCGGACCTCGGTGGCCGCCCTGCTGTCAGCTGGCATGTGCAAGCGGAGGAAGGAAAGGCTGAGGGCCGATAGACCTCGTAGCGGATTACTTGCCATTTCAGACACTTTTGGTTCATGAGTGTTTAGGCTGCGATTGCTCTTTTAATTACCTTATATGAGCGCCACGTGAGACCTCTGCGAAAGTCCCCCTTTCTGTCATTCTGAGGGAGAAAAACGACCGAAGAATCTCATAACTCAGCGAAAATACGAGATCCTTCGCTGCGCTCAGGATGACAAATTACCTATTCGCAGAGTTCTCCACTTGTTATAAGGCCTACCAGCGCTAATCACGCCGGGAGGGCGTGTTGCTTGCCCATCTCTCGGGCTCCCAGCGCGATGATGATATAGGACCAGCCGCTGAAGATCATTTCGATGGCCACGAACAAGCCGATCACCCAAAATCCTGATATCGGCCACTGGGCCAGGATCATGAAGCCCAAGACAATGGCGGCAATCCCCCCGATGAGGGGCCAGACCCAGTTTTTTAGGCCGCGGTGCTGGAAGGCCATGACAAGCCGCACGATACCGACGCCGATCAGGACCCCGCCCAGGAGCAAGGTGAGCATGGTGGAGGCCATCAAAGGATTACCGAAGATGATAACGCCGGCCAGTACATACAGGATGCCGATGACCACATGCCACAGGATACTTTGCCAACCCCGGCATTTGAAGGCCTGAAAAAGCTGAACCCCGCCTCCGATGACCAAGAAAACCCCGAAGATAAGGACAGTGCCCAAAGTCAGCCAAAAGGTCATGCCCAGTCCGATGGTTCCCAGGACCACCAGGAGGATGCCCTGGGCCAAGAGCCAGCCCCAGTTATGGATGAGGTCCCCCAACACCTCAGCCGGAACCAGGGCCTGTAATGATGCGCGGTCATTTGTCATGCATTCACCTCTTCAAATATTTTTTGGAGTATATAACGGCTGCCTGAATTCATGCCGTTGGCTGATTTTTTAATCCCCCTAATAATGAAATGCGTTCAAACAGGTAAATTGATAGCTGTAGGTTTACCGTGAAAACCAAATCCCCCTAAATCCCCCTTTGCCAAAGGGGGACTTTAACTCCCCTTAGAAAAAGTTTTTATTCCCAGTTGCGGTAAAATGACTATTTTGGGTAGCCGCAGGCTTGCGTCTGCACAGGCGAGACGCCTGTGCCACCATTTGAAGGCGAAATGGTATTAGAGTATTCCTCATTACGGAAAATCTTTTGGCAATCAATCTATGCTCAGAATATAAGTGCTCTCTATGGTATCGGCAAATGGCAGCGGAAGGTTAAGACAAAAATGAGCAAACGCCTATCGCCGGGACCAGGGCTCGTCCAACGAATGGCTTTATTTATTGCGGACCCGGAGCGCCGACATTCTTTTTGATAAACTCAGTTGCGCCGCCGGGCTCCAGGAACAGGACCTGGCTGCTGTCGTCATAAGCCAGGATTTCGGCGTAGCGCCCCCAGTCGATGGCGGTATCCAACTGGCGTTCCGCTTCTTCTTCGTGGAATTCCAGTTCCAGGGCCTTCTGGATTACGTCCCATTCCAACTGCTTTTTGTCGGTGGCGCGGAGCATGGCCAGGAGCCATTTAAACAGGGGCAGGCGACGAATCCGGGTGGCGAAAATCTCTTTGCGGGAGCGAATACTGGCCTCGGCAAAGGTCTCTCCCAGGGGATTCAGGGTGATATCGCCGTAAGCGATATTGGCAAAACCCAACAACTCCGCGGTTTCAATGAGGCGCAGGAGATCGTCGGAATTGATCTGAAGTTCCCGGGCCAGGGCGTAAATGTCCGCCCGGTTGTTGGGCATGGCGTCCAGGTGCTCCAAGAGCCCCGTCAGGTCGTCGATATTGATGTGGGGCAGGGCTCGGGTGCGCCCCGGTTCGCCGGGCGCGGTGCCCAATTCCACATGTTCGGGTTGAGTGTGGCCGGCCAGCACCATGTAAACCCGGTCCACCAGGTTGAGAAATTTTGGGTCTTTGCGCTGCCGGGGATGCGGCAAATCAACCTTCATATTCATGATGATGCGGCCGGGGTCCTTATCCATTACCAGGATGCGGTCTGCCAGGAACACCGCTTCTTCGATGTTGTGGGTGGCCATGAGGATGGCCCGGGTGGGGATGACGCCGCCGGTCCATAGTTCCAGCAGCTCACCCCGGAGGGACTCGGCACTAAGGACGTCCAGGGCCGAGAAGGGTTCGTCCAGGCAAAGCAGCTCCGGTTCCACCGCCATGGCCCGGGCAAAGCCCACTTTCTGGAGCATGCCACCGGAGAGTTCCCGTGGATAGGCGTTCTCGAAGCCGTCCAGGCCCACCCGGTCCAACAGGTCCAAAGCCCGAGTGGTGCGCAACTTTGGAGGCACGCCTCTGGCCTTGAGGGCCACTTCCACGTTTTCCTGGACCGTCAGCCAGGGAAACAGGGCAAAGGTTTGAAAGACGATGGTGGCATGGGGATTGACTCCTTGGAGGGGGACGCCCCGGTAGAGCACCTCTCCGGCGGTGGGGGCCTGGAGCCCCGTGATGATGCGCAGCAAAGTGCTCTTGCCGCAGCCGGTGGGGCCCATCAGGGTGGCAAATTCGCCATCGTTTAAGGCCAGGTTGACATCCTGAATGGCGGTAAAGATCTGTTCGCCGCCACCGAAAATCTGGTTGATATGCCGGAGTTCCAGGAGGAAGCCATTTTCGTCAGCCATAGATCACTCCATCCGATAGCGTTCTTCGGCCAGGCGGTACAACCTCTGCCAGAAAAGCCGGTTGATGGTTACCACGGTCAGGATCAGGGCGAGGGTGGCGGCCAGTAACAAGGGAAAATCGCCGGTCCCGGTGGCTTCGGCAATCAAGGCCCCGACCCCGATGGTGTGGAAGGTCTTGCCGCCGAATTGGGTATATTCCGCCACAACGCTGGCATTCCAGGCCCCGCCGCCGGCCGCGATGGCCCCGGTGATGGTATAAGGGAAAATAGCCGGCAGAATGAGGGTACGCCAGCGCTCCCAGCGGCTCAATTGCAGCAAATCCGAGGTATACCGCAGTTCCCGGGGAATGGCGCTGGCTCCGGCGATAATGTTAAACAAGAGATACCACTGGGTTCCCAACAGCATGAGTAATATAGCCGCCACATCAAGACCCCCGGGCCAGCCTAACACGAGGAGGAGCAGGACCGGAAACAAGGCAGTGGCAGGCAACGAGGCCGCGATTTGCACCACCGGTTGGAGCCAGGAAGACAGGCGCGGGTTGCTGCCGATGGCGACGCCCACCGGAATGGTCCACCCCAAGGCGATGAGGAGCGCTGCAATGACCCGCAGCAAGGTGATGAACGTGCCCAAGGCGATATCACCCCATTTTTCCAGTGGCAAGGTCCAGAGCATTTGGGCAGCCATGAAGCTACCATAACTCACCCCCAGAAAGGCAACCGCCAATAAAAAATACCAGATCCAGACACGCTGGCGCTTCGGCCTCTCTGTGGCCGCATTAGCCGTGAATGAACGGGATAGCCATTCATCCAATCTCCTTAAGGGCGGCTCCAGCACCGCGCCACTCAGGAAATGCAAGAGCCGGGAATTCCTCAAGGCGTTGTAAAACCAGGACGTAGGTGGGGTAGCGCCTTCAACCATAGATATGGTAAACCGTTCGGACCAGGCTAAGAGAGGCCGCCATACCAGTTGGTCCAGGGTGACGATGATGAGGACCAGGGCTCCCAGTCCCCAGGCTATATACTCATAACTCCCCTGATTAGCGGCCTCTTGAAGGTAGGCGCCCAACCCCGGCAGTCGAAAGTTCCGATCCCCCACGCTGAAAATTTCCGCAGCCATCAGGAAAAACCACCCCCCGCCCCAACTGGCCATGCTGTTCCAGATCAGGCTGATAGCGGCAAAGGGCAGTTCCAGGGTCTTAAAGCGCAGCCAACCGTTAAAGCGGAAAATGGTGCTGGCCTGCTTCAGATTGCGGGGAATAGTAGTCAGAGATTGATACCAGGCGAAAGCAATATTCCAGGCCTGGCTGGTGAAGATCAAGATAATGGAAGACAACTCCACCGCCCAGGGTGTGGGTAAGACGGCGCTGAAGCTCAAAAGGGCCACCGGAAGGAATGCGAGGATGGGCACGCTTTGGAGGACATCGAGAAGCGGGATCAGAAAACTTTCTGCAGTGCGGCTCCGGGCGGCCAGGTAACCGAAAACCATGGAAAATATAATGGAGAGAATATAGGCTGCCACCATGCGCCCCAAGGAGAGGCCGACATAATAAGGCAAGAGCCTGGGGGCCAGCTCAATTTCCGGACCCTTGACGACCGCCGGAGCCCCCAGCCCGATACGGATGCCTAAGTAAAGGAGTAACGCCAGGCCGACGAAGACCACGCCATCACCCCAGGTTAAGGGGCGCCGGAGGGGTTTGGCAATTCTAAACTGGCGAGACGGCTGACTCATGAGACTGACTCTAAGCAATTAAAGACATTAAGTAAATGGAAAAAGCTAGAGGAAATTGCCGGGTCTTATGATCATTTCAAAAGAGCCTTTTGCAAGAATGCCGAGCAATCGTGTAGCCGCAGGCTTTGCCGGGAAAACCAAATCCCCCTAAATTCCCCTTTTTCAAAGGGGGACTTTTAAAACTCCCCTTTCAAAAAGGGATGGGGGGTTATCCTCAGGGGTGGTAGCTTTCGGCCATATATGTTTCAATCTGCGTCGTACAGGCTGGAAAGCCTGTGCTACCAGAAAAAGGGTCTGGAATAACAAAAAGGCCTCCCACGCGGGTGGAAGGCCCTATCAGGCTATGGGCAATTGACCTTCCTCACACGTGGAGCTTCGGCACTGCATAACGTAGAGTCGATACACTCAGCCACATTAAGTAAAACCTTAAGCCGGCAATACCTGTTCGGCCCATTGGCGTCTCTCGACGTTTCTGGGCAGTGGCCTGTATTTATGCAGGAGCCTCACCTAACTGAGGTAACCTTAATGTATGCCAGGCAAAAATTTCTGTCAACGGGAGGAATCTTGATCCAAAAACCCTTATGATTAAATAACGATAAAGTAACCATAGCCTCATCAAATGCCTGGCAGAAAACTTTAGGGACGGCGCGGCTGACCGCAGGTTTGATATCAGGCCGTTTACCCTTTATACTTAACCTTATGATGAAGAGGATAAAGAAAATTATCCAGGAGTTCCCATGCCCTTAAAAGGCATTGCGTATCGATTCATAATGGCACTAGCCCTGGTGGGGTTTTTGGTCTCCCCCTGGCCGGTCCGGGCCCAGGCGGTTCATCCGGAAAAGCCGGAGGGCGGAATTGCCTCGCCCCAGGCCCTGCCCCAGGGATTTGAGCAGGGGATTGCCTGGCTCCAAGAGAGCCTCAAGGCGTGGGAATCCCGTGTGGGGGCTGCAACCACAGAACTGGCCCGGACTCAAAAGGAACTGGAAAATCTCCAGGTCGCGGTGGCTTCTCTGAAGGCCACCATGATCCTCCAGAAGCTTCCCTTGCCCCAGGTCCAAGCACTTTTGGTTACCTATACGGATAAGGAAAAGGACCTCAAGGCCAAACTCAATGAGCTGGGCCAGGAGATTGAGGCCCTGAAGCAGGACCAGCAAAGCCAACTCACCGCGGAGAATGCCCTGCGGGTGCAGCTCACCATTATTCAAGCCAACAATCCCCAAGCCTTGACTCCGGAATTGCAGCGATCCTTTCTGAGCTATCTGAAGCTGGCGGGAAACCGGGACCGGCTGGCGGACCAAGTGTTAAACTTGCTTGTACAGCGGCGCCAACTCCTCCAGAAGGAAAAAGAATTAATCGATGGAATAACTCCACAGTTGAAACATTTGGAGGATAGTTGGAAGGCCGAACTCCTGAAGCGTCCGGTTCAAGCCGTGACTTTCCGGGAGCAGGTGGTCCGGGCGTGGCAGAGCCTGGCCACCATACCAGCCCGGGGCGGGGAGTGGCTCAATGAACAGGTGGAATCAGGCCGCCTGAGCGCTTTTATCTGGCGGCATCTGGCCCCCATCATCGGCTTGCTCAGTTTCATCTTCCTTATGGGCTGGAGCACCCGGCGGCTCAATAATCTGGTGACCCGGCGATTCCAGGCCTGGCGGGTGCAGACGGACGATTTCCATATGCTCCCCGTGTATGTCGTGGGACATATCTTGATCGCCAACCTGTTTGGTCTGGGCCTGATTTTGTGGGTGGGTCTGTTCTTTTGGACCCTCAATCTGGTTGGTTCCGCTCCGGCCCAATTGATTCTTTCTGCCCTGGTTACCCTGTGGGGCTTACGCCTGGCCATGCAGTGGGTGCAAGAATTTTTTGCCGGCAAGGCGGCAGGTGGGGTGCTGGCCCTGGATCAAGATGTCGCCAGGTTTTACCGCCGCTCCCTGAAGTTCTTTCTGGTCTATCTCTTCCTGGGCTGGTTCGGACTCAAGAGCGCCGGCCTGCTAAATATTCCCGAACCAAGCCGCTTGTTCCTGGAACACTTCTTTTGGGTGGGCGTCATCATATGGGGCTGGTGGCTTTTGCGCCGCCACTACCTCACCAGGCTCCTACCTGAATTGTCGGAACCCACCTGGCTGCACCAGCCGGTGGTGAGTCTGTTCCTGCGGGGATTGTTGGTGTTCCTGCTGACGCTTATCATTCTGGCTGATCTCCTGGGGTTCCAGAACCTTTCCTTATATGTATCCCAGGCGGCTGCCGGGAGCGTGTTGGCCGCGGCAATCCTGTGGTTCCTGTGGCTGATCGGGGAGACCAGCATTCGCCATCTCCTACATCCGGAAGGAGGCCGGGCCCTCTATCGTTATCCGGATCGGGCGGAGCTGATCCAGAGAATTTATCACCTCAGCCGTTGGGTCCTATCCCTCGTCCTGGGCGTAATCGTCGTGGTGGTCTCCCTGGAATTCTGGGGGATCACGCCGCACCAAATCGCCTGGAGCTTTCAATGGGTCACTTGGGGCCCAACTTTGGGGTCCGTCAAACTGACCACTCTGAGTATCCTGGGCGTCTGCCTGGCGATCTATTTAGGGTTCTTTTTCTCCCGGATGATACGCGGCCTGATGCTCATCCACATCTTTCCCCGCACCGCCCTGGATAAGGGGGTACGCTACACCATCTCCACCACCCTGCACTACGTTATCCTGATCCTGGCGGGGATGATCGCCCTGAACATTCTGGGATTTCCCTTGACCAATCTGGCTCTGGTGGCCGGGGCTCTGGGAGTGGGAATCGGTTTCGGGCTCCAAAACATCGTCAATAATTTCATCAGCGGCCTCATTCTCCTGTTCGAGCGGCCCATCAAGGTGGGGGATACGCTGGTGATCGACGGTCAGTGGGGCACGGTGAAGGAGATCCGGGTTCGGAGCACCATCTTCGAGACCTCCGACCGCTATATTCTGATCATCCCCAACTCGGAACTGGTCTCTAATAAGGTCCTTAACTGGACCCATTACGGCGCGGGCATTAACCGCCTCACCTTACAGGTGGGGGTCTCCTATGGTTCTGATGTGCGCCAGGTTACGGAGTTGCTGACCCAAATTTGCCGGGCCAATCCCCGGGTGGTAGCCGCGCCGCCGCCTCAGATTTATTTTGCGGTCTACGGCGATAGTTCCCTGGATTTCACTATCTGGGTGTTCGTGCGAACGCCCGACGACCGCATTCCCGCTACCCATGAGCTGAACAGCGCCATTTTCGAAGCCTTTCGGGAGCACGGAATCGAAATCCCCTTCCCCCAACGGGACCTCCACATCAAGGAGTGGCCGGAAACGCCGGAAAGAAAAGGCTAGGTTGGTGGGCTTCCCGCGGGTCGAGGCAGGGTTCAGGGAAGGGTAGGGGGGTTACCGGAGGCGGAAGTCGGGTGTGGGACAGCGCAAGCTGCCGGGAGTAATTGAATTACTCCTTACTCCCCGTCCGGGGATTTGGACTTAAGGGACCGGACCTCGATGATTTTGGGCCGAGGACGGCGGGGGACATCCGGAGCCTTTTCCGACTGGAGCTCTTCTTGCGTGGCCTCCTGCTTGCCCCTCTTGGCCTTTTTCTTGGAGGTGTCGGGGGCTACCTTGCCGCCCACGCTGGGTCCGGCATAACTCCCCATTACATTGGTGACAAAGTTCTGGGTTTCGTTGATCGGCGGGACGGTCCCGCATTGGGCCACCCGCTCCGGACCGGCGTTATAAGCAGCCACGGCCAGGGGCACATTGTGCTGAAAGCGATCCAGGCAGTGACGCAGATAGTTCACTCCGCCGGCGATGTTCTGCTCCGGGTCAAACGGGTTCTTTACTCCCATCAGGGCCGCAGTCCCGGGCATGAGCTGCATTAAGCCCTGGGCTCCCTTGGGAGAAACCGCCCCGGCATTGAAGCCGGATTCGTGGCGCATGACAGCCCGCACCAGGGAAGGGTCAACCCCGTAAATTTGGGAATATTTGCGGATCAATGCTTCGATCCACGGGTCCCGGGGGCTTATCTGGCCTTTCCAGGCTGCGGGGGTGGAGTGGGCATAAATCCTGGGCCAGACCCGGGTCTTATTATTAAAGATATAGACCTGGACTTCCTGGCCCAAAAGTTCATAGAGGGTATCTTCGGAACCCCCGCTTTTTTTGGGTTTCTTGGAGTCGGGGTTTTCGATGACCAGGTTGCCGTCCTGGGAGAGTATCTTGGGTTCAGCCCAGGCCGAGGCCGCCAGCGCCACCCAAAGCAACGATAACCCCACAATCAATATTCTTCGCCTCATAACTGGTATTTTACGCTAGATTTTCGAATTTTTTCAAGGGCGAAGTGAGTCGGCCCCAACTTTCTCTCCGGATTTGCCTCGATTAATATTAATAATCAATACGTTATAATAGTGCTAAATATCTTTATTAAAGCAAGATTATTTGTTAAATAAGATTTAGTAACCTAAGAATAAATCGTATTCCGTGCCAGCCTCGACCATGGATGGTTTCCCATGCTTCCCCCTAGATCGGACGATAGCCCGGGAAAGTTAAAAACCACTATCCAAGAGCCGAATCTGCCGCCGGCCAGCCCGGAGGCCCGGCCTGTGGCTCGGCCCCTGGTACCGGTGACCCTGGCCCTGATGGCAGGGATTGCCGCCCCGGCCTGGGGCCTGCATCTGACCCAAGCCTTTTTGTTAACCGGTATTCTCATCCTTTGGGTCATCCTGGCGTTCCTCTGGTGGCGACGCCATCCGGCCCGCGTGCTGCCGCTGGTCTTTTTCTGGCTCCTGGGGGTGGCGTTTTATCAGCAGGCCTGGCAACCCCAGGTTCCTGCCGACAATGTCTTTAATCTGCCTCTGAATCAGAACCTGACCATTATGGGCCACCTCAACCGGCCCGGCAAGCTGGGGGACCGGGTCCAACTCTTCATGAAGGCTGAGGCCTGGCGGAGCCCCTGGGGCTGGCGACCCGCGTCCGGCAACCTCCTGGTGGCGGCCCCGGATCTGGAACGCCCGCCCATGGGTACCGGCTTGGTGGTGAGCGGCCGCCTCAGTACGCCTGGAATGCTCATGAACCCCGGGACGTTCAACCGTCCCCGCTACCTGGCTGCGGACGGGCTGTTTCGGGAAATCCGGCTACGGGACCCGCACGACCTGACCTTTTTGGCCTCCACTGCGGCCTATCCTTTGGGGGAGAAGCTCCGGGGCGGCATCCGGGAGCAACTGCGGCCGCAGGACCCCGCCTGCCGGGCCATCTTTCTGGCCATGCTCCTGGGGGACCAGGGTGAGATTACCCCGGAGATGCGCCGGAATTTTGCCCGCACCGGCACCAGCCACCTGCTGGTCATCAACGGCCTGCACTTAGGCGCAGTGGCCGCGGTCACCTATTTTCTCTGTTTCTGGCTGCTCCGGCGTACTCCCTGGCTGCTTTTGAGGATCAATGCGATCAAGATTTCCACCCTCCTGGCGGCCATCCCTGTGGTGTTCTATGCCTGGGTGGCGGGAGGGTCGCCTTCCACCCAGCGGGCAGAAGTCATGGTGCTGGTCGGGCTGTTTCTGCTCTTCCTGGGACGGCCCGGGGAGGTTTGGAGCGCCCTGGCCCTGGCGGCCCTGATCGTTCTGAGCCTGTCACCGCTGCGCCTCTTTAGTATCTCCTTTCAGCTTTCCTTTGTGGCGGTGGCTGCCCTTATTTATCTGGTCCCCCGTCTGGTCATGCCGGCGGATACGAGGAAAAAAGAACATCCTATCGTTGGTTCGGTAAACAGTCTCCTGTTCCGGGCCAAGGAGTGGCTGGCAGTCTCGGTGGTGGCCAGCCTGGCCACCGCGCCCCTGGTGGCCGCCTATTTCCAGGTGGTTTCCCTCTTAGGCATCCTGGTCAACCTGGTAGCCATCCCCCTGGTGCTCATCCTGGCTCTGCCGCTGGGGGAGGCCGCGGTTTTCGCCCAGGCCGCTTCTCTCACACCGGTAGCCCAGGGACTGCTTTACCTGGGGCAGCTCCCGTTGTGGGCGGGATATCAGACCATCCATTGGGCGGCCCAGGTCCCCGGCAGCGCCATCGTTATGCCTACTCCCACCTGGCTGGAGATCATCGCGTACTATGTCATATTGGTTCTGATATTTGCGCCGCGGCGCACCTACCTGACCTGGGCCGGGGCCGGCCTGGCGGCGCTGGTCATGGTGACCGCCGCGGCCCTGCCCCTGGCTGCGGTCCCTCAGGCATTGGAGGTCACCTGCCTGGACGCCTATGGGGGGTTTAGGGGGGTGCTGGTCACGCCGGAAAACCAGCGCCTGGTTCTGACCGCAGCCGCGCCAATCCGATGGGGGCAGGCCTCGCCAAAGTGGGGGCCGCTGCCAGGATACTGCCATTGGCGGCAATTTCGCCGCCTGGACCTGGTGATGGCCTTGAATCTGAGCGATGCCAACGCCGGGGAACTGCTCACCCTGGCGGAACAGTTTCGGGTGGGATCGTATTGGTACGGTAGCCGGGGGTGGCAAGGGCCGGCCTATTGGGATTTCTGGAATTATCTGGGAGACCGGGGTGAGGTGCCGCGCTCTCTGGACCGGGGGCATCCTCCCGCCACCCTGGGAAGCGTGGATTTGAAGTATGTGAAGCTGGCCCCGGACGCGGGCCTGGCCCTAGAAGCCTCTTACCAAGGCCGCAGGGTCCTCTTGATCCCCCCGGCGGGAGGGTTGGCGGCCGAGGATCTGCCGGTCCCGGCGGGACCGTTGGAGGTGCTGGTCATTCCAGCGGAATTGGGGGACCCGGACGGGCGCAACATTGTCTTATCCCGCCTGAAACCCCGGCGGGTGATCATTTATGGAGACCCCAGCAGGTCTAGCGCCGCCCGGACCGTCTGGCCCATCCCCTGCCAGTTCACCCGGCAGGGCGCGGTGAGCGTCTATCTTAACGCCTCCGAGGTCTATTCCCGCCAATGGCGGCCTTATGAGGAAATGCCTTCAAACAGGTAAGTTGGCAGCCCGAGAACTCATGGATTAGGCGAGGAAAGGACGTGGCTGAAGCGGTGGCCAAATTGTTTGATGAGTTAACAGACTGAGGTTTTTATGATAATGGTAAATCATATACATCGTTGAGTTACTAAGGTTACAGTTATAAAATTCAAATACTGAAACCCGTTCGATCACAGGAGTGATCCCCATGGATAGCGAAGTCATAGAATTAACGGCCGAAATCGCCGTATCCCACGTTGCCATGACCGGAATGCCGGGATTATTCAGAGCAGCGGAGCGCCATGGCTAAGGATAGAGGGTTTGGTGAACGCGGCACTCATCATAGGGTGACCAGTTAAATCAGTGCTTCAATATCCTTCATCTTAACAAGACTGAAAAGTCGAAAAATCGGAGGAGAAAACCATGGGAGACAAAGGCAAGAAGGATAAAGGCAAGAAGGAAGTCAAAAAGCCTAAAAAAAACAAGCAGAAGGTCGACCCAAAAGAAAAGCCCAGCAATAAGTAGCAGTCCACCCACATGAGGGGCGGGTCAGATCAGCCCGCCCCTTTTGCACTCATAGAGCGCGCGGGTTTAGAGAAATTTGCCTTTGCGCTCATTGGTGGGGCTTTTTCTCGCCAGCACGCCACCGTCTATAATAACCCCTCTCGACGCAAGCGGGCCACGACTGCAACCGTCGATTTGCTCCGGTCCATGGTATAAAAATGCAGTCCCGGCACACCAGCGGCGATCAGCTCTTTGCATTGCTCAAAAGCAAAGTCGATGCCGAAGTTGAGCAGTGCCGGGATATCGCCTTCCGCCAGGGCTGCCAATCTTTGCTGCAAACCAGAGGTGATGGTGGCCCCACAGAGTTTGGCCAGATGGTTCATCATCTTGACACTGAAAATCGGCATGATGCCGGGCACAATGGGAACCGTGATCCCCAGGCTGCGGCAAGCGGCGACAAAATCGAAATAATAACGGTTATCGTAAAAATAATTGGTCAGGATATATTCGGCCCCTTTTTCCACCTTGAGTTTCAGGTACTCCAGGTCCTTCGGCTTGCTCTGGGCTTCAATGTGCCCCTCAGGATACCCAGCCGTTCCCAGACAGTAGGGGTAACGTGGGCGAATAAACTCCAGCATGTCCGAGGCATGGAGCAGGCTGGCGGGATGGGGCTTAAAATCGGGTTGCCCGTGGGGTGGGTCCCCCCGAACCACCAAAAGATTATCCACTCCCAGAGACAGATAGCTGTCCAAGACGCCTTGGATATCATCGGGACCCAGGCCGTAACCGGCAAAGTAGGCCATGACTTCCAGCTTGAGTTCATTTTTCAGGGTGGTTACCAGTTGCCGGGAGCCTTCTCGGGTAGAGCCCCCGGCCCCAAAAGTGACCGAGACAAAATCCGGTTCCATGACCGCAAACTGATCGATTACTCTCTCCAGTTTCTCGTTGGCTTCGGCATTCCGGGCAGGAAATAATTCAAAAGATACGGTCGGCTGCTTTTTCTTCCACATCTCGGTCACTTTCATGGACCTGGCTCCTGAGAATTAAGGTTTTTTAAGACATTAAATTAATCCGAGACCATGTAGGGCCTTGCTACCGCGAGGTTGACTTTAAAAACATCTTGTCCCGAGATTAATCTCAATAGAATCCACTTTTTAATCCAAATTATCCTGTAGAAGGCATGATATCATAGGTTTTCCTGAAAAATAAAACTTTCCTTGTTTCTGGATATCCATTTCTCCGGGAGATCAACAATCTTACCTGGGAGGACGTTGCCTTCGAGAAAAGGACGGTGAGGTTCCATGAACAGAGGCGGATTTTCCTGGAATAGATTGCTCGGTATCTCTCAAGCCAAGGCAAGGCTCAGTCGAAAAATAGGCATCCCTTTGACCAGATCAGGCCGGGAACGCAAATTGGGACCAATGCTGGGTTGTTTGGCACCTGTCCTGGGGTTTATAATGGTTATGGGAATCTTAGTGTGGATTAGATGAAGGACGTGGTCTCAGCGAAAGGGAGAAGTGGGCATGTTTGGGTTACAGAAACTAACTTTTAAAGCTAAAGTAATTATAGTATCAGTGATTGTTATTATTATATCAATGGGTATTGTTTATTTAAAGAATAAATATTCTATCACTGTCGTTAAAATTGATGATTGGGTACTTGTTGCAAGTAACGCTGAAGGTACTTGGTATTATAAATCAAATTCAGTCTATATAGACGACCAAACCAAAGTTATAAAAGTGTGGATAAAAATTGTGTATACAGATAAGGGTAAACAGGAAATTCTAAAAACGAATAAGGAAGATAAATACAAGGATATTGATCGGTCATTAAGTATGGTGTCGATTAATTATCAAAAAATGAAATATTATGAAGATAGGGTTATTTACTATTCTAATTCAGATAATATTATAGGCAGTGATGAATTATCTGTAAAACATATTGATTTTATTCCAAAATCTGTGGGTGATAAATTATTACTTAAAATTCTTGAAGACTACAATATCAAGAGATAATCGGGGGAGCCGATCATCGCAAATACCAGGCTCTCGGAATCGGTTCGGTCACCGGAGATGGTGGCGCGGCCTATACACGAGGTGGTGCAAGCCGGCAGCATACCTACCTTCAGGCGGTGCAGGCAGAAGTGGTGCGATGACCATGCCCCACTTGATGTCCTCGGGTTTTTTCTGCAAGGCGCGTTTGAGGTCCCGCTGCATTCGGATCAAGGGGCCTTCCTGAGGTAAATCCCTGGCCTTCTGAGGCTCTTGCAAAAATGCCGAGGCCGCGGGTTTTACCATGACAAGCCAAATCCCCCTAAATCCCCCTTTTTCAAAGGGGGACTTCGATTCGCACAGGCGAGACGCCTGTGCCACCGAGGAATTTATAAACGGTCAGATAAAATATCAACCTCAACGAGACTTTTGCAAGGGGCTCTTCTGGGTCTCCTTTTAGGGGCAAAAATCTTCTAACCACCTTCATTGACCGGCTGGCCGTTGTGGCCGTTGCCGGATTTGGCTTTGCCCAACGCCTTGGTCAACTCCAGGGCCACGCCCAGACCCTGTTTAGTTTCTTTCCCCATCATCCGGAATATCATCCCGAATGGGCCAACCGGTCTGGCTTCCTCCAGATTCACATTGGCCGGCACGTCCGAAAGTCGGTCGAGAAAATCGATAACCCGCGGATCAGCAAACTTCTTGACGATGCCGTGCATGCGGACAAAGCCGTCGCCGATGGACTCGATGTCCTCGGGGGTATAGGTTGAGGCGAGTTTGGCGTACATATCAACCACGGCCTCAATAGATTGAATGACCACGGGGTCGGAAAACTTCTTGACGATACCGTGCATGCGCACGAAGCCGTCACCGATAACCTCGATATCTTCGGGGGAATAAGCCGAAGCGAGTTTGGTGTACATATTGAGGATAGCCGTGTTGATGCGGAAGATGCCTTTCTGCTCAAGGTCGTCCAGTTTGTCGATGAGATGCGGCACCGCAATTTTCAGCAGAGGTTCCATGTCCTGCCACCAGTCGATGAGGTTCTCAAGCTGCTCCAGGGACCAGGCAATATGCCGGAAACTGAGAAGGAGCCTTTTGAACAGACAGAGAGCGTCCTCCAGTTGGAACCCCGTCTCCACTTCGGCCAGTTCCTGGGTGAGCAGACTGGCCCCAGGGCCTATCAAGAGCGACAGGTCTCGCCCCAAGTCGCTCAGGTTTTCATAAGACCTGATAAAAGGTGATAACTGTTCCTGGAAGGCGGCGGCGCGGTCAAGTTTTGCCTCGAGGCGGTCAAGCCGTTCTAGAATCAGATCATTGGTCATGGCCGCCTCCTCGCCCTAAGCGGCATTTCAATGTCCGGAGAGAGTATGCCCCGCACTTTACCCGCCAAAACGAACTGGGACTCCAGGGGCAGGTGGCTCCCCTTGAGCATCATGTTGTAATAGACCCAGCGAAACATCATCTTGCCGACGTAGTTGGAGAAGCTGACCCCCAAGAGATCCAGGGGCCCGATCCCCGGAAAGGGGAATTTGCCCGGCAACGGTTCGATTTTGTAATTAAAATCGAGAAGGGACCCCTTCTCGTAACCTGTCACCACCATTCAGGTGGCGTGGCCGTCGTAGTCCGGCCGGGGTGGTTGCCCGTCGATCTCCCGGATCAAGTTATCAGCCACCACGTCGGCCTCGTAGTGGGCCACGGCGCCGGCCTTGGAGGTGGGGACGTTGGCGGCGTCGCCGATGACATAGATGGAATCGTATTTTTTGGCCTTCAGGGTGAAGTTGTCCGTGTCCATGTAGCCCATGGGATCGCCCATGCCGCTGTCGATGATGCACTGGGCCCCGAAATTGGGGGGAATGGAGACCAGGAGATCATAAGGAACCTCGTCACCGCTGTAGGACTTGATGACCTTTTTCTCCGAGTCCACCTGGGCCAACTGGAAGTTAGGCGTCACCTTGATGTTCTTTTCTTTACAGATATTGCCTAGAATTTCTGCGGCCACCGGTTTGGTGAAAGCTGCGGAAAGCGGCGTCACCATCTCAATTTCAATTTTGTCCCTGACCCCGTTAATCCCGAAGAACCAGTCCGACATGAAAGAGAACTCCAGAGGGGCCACCGGGCACTTGAAGGGCAGTTCGGCGATATTCACCACCACCCGGCCTTTGTCGAAGTATTTCATTTTCTCCCGGAGAGCCAGGGCGCCTTCCAGGGTGTAGAAATTATGGATGTCTTGACCCCAGCCTTCGATCAGGCCTTCCACTTCTTCGGGAACGATGCGGCAACCGGTGGCGATCACCAGCCAGTCGTAGGGAAAGGTTTCTCTTTTGGTCTTGACTTCTTTCTTGTCAGGATCGATTCCCAGGATTTCATCAAGCACCAAGTTGACCCCGGGAGGGACGAACTTGGTCTTGGGCTTGACGCAGTCTTCCTTGGTGTAGATGCCGAAAGGGATGAAGAGCCACCCGGGCTGGTAGTGATGCTGCCAGTCCTTGTCAATAACGGTGATTTTCCATTGCGACTCGGGCAGTTTCTGGCGCATCTTGGTGGCGATGATGGTGCCGCCCGTCCCATGCCCTAAAATAACCAGCTGCTTCATTGTCAGATCCTCCTTAATATAAGGCTGAACCGGTTCATCCTTCGGCTTCCCTCTTCGGATTGAGTATTGTTAATTTTAAAATAATCAGTCCGGAACAAATTCTCAAGCCGCCTGGGACAGTTTCTGGATCAACGGTCGTTCGGGCTGGGCTTATTAGTTGAAATCCAGCGGGTAACCGATTAAAAGATACTCTGTTATCTCCGGCAGCTAAAAAAATGGTAGGCAAGGAGGATAAGATGAAAAGTTCTGTTGCGTTTCCTTCTTGAAAAAACAACCATCAGAAATTAGATTGACAATATCCGGTTATCCGGTTATAATAAATCTATGAAAAACGAGGCTCGACTCTTTAAGTCCCTGGCGGATGAAACCCGGCTAAAGATCCTCTGGCTGTTGATGGCGGAAGAGGAGCTCTGCGTCTGCGATATTATGGGGGTGCTGGGGATCACCCAGTCCAAGGCCTCCCGGCATTTGCGCTACCTCTATTATTTGGGCTGGGTCACGGACCGCCGGGAGGGGGTGTGGATGAATTATCGCCTGAGCGTCCCCCCAGGCAGCCCGGAAGATAAACAGCTCAAGCTCTTGGCGGACATTCTGAGCTCTCGCCCCGAAGCCCAGGCGCTCAAGGACCGGTTGGAACAGTGGCTGGCAGGTAAAGACCAGAAGGACCGCGCCGCTGCGTGTCAGTGCTCCTGATCAGTTTATCTGGGTCTTTTTTTTTAAGATAATTTTATCTTGACTTACCCGGTTATCCGGTTATAAAGAAGCATCATGAGAGCAGAGGCGCGATTCTTCAAATCACTGGCAAACGAAGGCTGAAGCCGGATGGGCAGAGGCCGCCGCAAAGCCTGCCTGAAACCTAAAAATTTTTAACCTATGAGGTTCTTGCAAAAAGCCGTTTTGTCATCCTGAGCGAAGCGAAGGATCTCAAGGTTTGGTGGCACAGGCTTTCTAGCCTGTGCGGCATTCGCACAGGCTAGAAAGCCTGTGCCACCAAGAGACAAGATTCTTCGGTCGCTTCGCTCCCTCAGAATGACAGGCAGGGAGATATTTGCAAGAGGCTCCTATGATACGTAATAAATCGGTTATACGGATATCAAAGCGATAGGAGCATTTATGGCCGCCACTGTTGCCAAACGTCTGGGGTTCGTGGAGCGCTTCCTGACCCTGTGGATTTTCCTGACCATGGCCGGAGGCGTAGCTTTGGGCTACTTCATCCCGAGCTTCACCAAGTTATTAACGTACTCCCAGGTTGGCACCACCAATATTCCCATTGCCATCGGCCTCATTCTGATGATGTATCCCCCTTTGGCCAAGGTGCGCTACGAGGAACTGCCCCAGGTCTTTAAGGATTATAAGGTCCTGGCCCTGTCGTTGGTCCAGAACTGGATCATTGGCCCCATCCTGATGTTCCTGCTGGCCATCGCCTTTCTCAGCGGCTATCCCGAGTACATGGTGGGTCTGATCATCATCGGCCTGGCCCGCTGCATTGCCATGGTCATCGTCTGGAACGACCTGGCCCAGGGCGATACTGAATACTGCGCCGGCCTGGTGGCTTTCAACTCCATCTTTCAGATGCTGTTTTTCTCCATCTACGCCTATATTTTCGTCACGGTGCTGCCTGCCTGGCTGGGCGTCGCCTCCGGCCTTAAGGTCCAGGTGACTATTTTGCAGGTGGCGGAAAGCGTCTTGATCTACCTGGGCATCCCCTTCTTCGCCGGTATGTTCACCCGCTTTTTCCTGATCAAACGCAAGGGCATCAAGTGGTATGAAGAAACATTCATGCCCAGGATCAGCCCCATTACGCTCATTGCCCTGCTGTTCACCATCGTCGTCATGTTCTCCCTCAAAGGGGAGTACATCGTGGAACTTCCTCTGGACGTGGTGCGCATCGCCATACCTCTTACTATCTATTTCTTCATCATGTTTTTCGTGACGTTTTATATGTCGGCCAAGGCCGGGGCCGGGTATCGCATTTCCACCACTCTGTCGTTTACGGCCGCCAGCAACAACTTTGAGCTGGCCATCGCGGTGGCGGTGGCGGTCTTCGGGCTGCAGTCGGGCGAGGCCTTTGCCGCAGTCATCGGCCCTTTGGTTGAAGTGCCGGTGCTCATCAGCCTGGTGGGCGTGGCTTTACGCTTCCGGCAGAAGTATTTTACGCCGCTGGTGTGCGCGCCAGAGGCCTTGGATGAAAGAGGGTAGGTTTATGTTCAAGACCATCGTTTTAGCCACCGACCTGTCACCCGCCTGGGATGAAATCATAGCCTGCGCCGGAGAATTTAAGGCCCTGGGGTGTAAACAGGTGATCCTGACCTATGTGATCAGCGTCAAGGTCATGGCAGGAATGGAAGGCCTGTTGCTGTCGACGGCCCGGCCTAAACTTACGGCCCAGCAGCGGCAACTGGAAACCCAGGGATTGCACGTGACGCTGGAGACCCCGGTAGGCCTCCCGGCCTATTCTTTGAACGACCTCGCCGGTCGCTATTGTGCCGATCTCATTGTGGTGGGCTCCCATGGCCAATCGCTCTGGCGGGAAGGGGTGCTGGGGTGCTTCACCTGTGCGGTATTGCATAACTCCCAATACCCCGTGTTACTTCTCAATGTACGATTAGAAATGCCCGGCAAGCCGGGCTCGTGTGAAATCTCCCACACCGAGGTCCTCCGTCATGTGCTCTTGCCCACGGACTTTTCGGAAATTTCCTTGCGGGCCTTGGAGTATGTGGAACGCTTGGCGGTTAAAGGACTAACCCAGGTCACGCTGCTCAACGCCCTGGATGTGCCGGGAGGGGAAGCTTATCCCCCGGGCTTCCAGGAAATCGCCACGGGCGCGGCCCTGGACCTGCTGGAGCAATGGAAGCAACGTCTTTTGAAAGCCGGAATTTCCGTAGTTCATGATCGTTTTGATCCGGGGCACCCAATCCCTGCCATTCTCCAGGTTTTGGAATCCCAGGATATTTCATTGATCATCATGGGCACCCAGGGGAAAGGCTTTATCAAAGAGATTTTCCTGGGGAGCGTGGCCCACAATGTTTCCCGGATGGCGCCGTGCCCGGTGCTCTTGATCCCGCCGGTGTCACGGTGATTATGGATATGCTTGATAAAGAAATGCACGGTTTCAGAAAAAGGTTATCGGGGCGCGCCGGATTTGTCTCCTGCAATGGTTTAATATTTTAAAATCCGGATACCCGGTTATTAAGGAAGCGAGTCTGACATTTAATCACTACGCTAAGGAAGGGTAACAATGAAATTTTTACGTGGAACTTGCATCGGTTTGTTTTGCCTGGTGGCAGGTTTTCTGGTTATCTGGCAACCGTGGCCGGCTCAGGCCCAGGGTTCGGCTCCGGCCAAAAGCAAGCCTGCCCTCTATGAATTCGGCGCCAAGTATTGCATCCCCTGTAAAGAGATGAAAGAGGTCATGGCGGCATTGAAAACCAGCCATGGCGACCAGGTGGAATTTCGCATGGTGTATTCGGATGAAGAAAAGCCCCTGTTTGAGAAATACAAGATCATGCTCATCCCCACCCAGGTCTTTTTCGATGCTTCCGGCAAAGAGGTGGACCGGCATATTGGGGCCTTACCCAAAGAAGAAGTCATCCAGAAGCTCAAGGAATTGAAGTTCATCCGCTAACAGAAACAGGAGGAAGTTTCATGGCATGGAGTGAATCTCTGGGCCAGGTCATGCAGACCCGTCCCGTCCTGGCCTATGGAGCCAGCTATTTGGGGGGGGTGATCGCCACTGCCAGCCCGTGCATCCTGGCCAGCATCCCCCTGGTCATCGGCTTCGTGGGCGGTTATGCCGGGGGCAATAAGAAGCAGGCCTTTTTCTATTCCCTCACTTTCGTGGTGGGGTTAGCCGTGGTCATGTCCGTCCTGGGCGCGATGGCGGCGCTGATGGGCACCATGTTCGGCGATGTGGGGACCTACTTGTATTTCGTGGTGGCGGTCATCCTCATCGTCATGGGGCTGCAATTGTCCGGTCTCATCAACCTGAAAATGGGTGGAGCCTCACAGAAATTCTTACCCCAGCGCACCGGCCTGGTGGGGGCCTTGATCCTGGGGATGTTGTTCGGGCTGGTACTGTCGCCCTGCGCCTCCCCGGTGCTGGCGGTGATCCTGACCCTGGCCGCAGTCAAGGGCGAGGTGGCTTACGGCAGCACTTTGCTCTTTGCCTACGCCTTGGGACAGGGGACTCTGATCCTGGTGGCCGGGACGTTCACCGGGGTGATCGAGAGTTACTTGCAATCTAAAAGCGCCAAGGTGGGGACCATGATCCAAAAAGCGGCCGGTGGCCTGATCTTCTTTGCCGGCTGCTACATCTTGTTCCAGGGAATCAGGAATTGGTAATTTTGAGGTAAAACAGGAAAAGTATTTTGCTTCTAAAGGATCACATCCATGAATGACCAACATCCACAAGAGCAGGTGAAAATTGCCACCGAAGCCATCGAACCATCTATCAATCTCTTTGCTAAACTGAAAGCGGCCATCGCTGACCTGTCGGCCAACCAAATCCTTAAGCTGATCTTTCTGGGTTTGGCGCTCCTGGTCTGGTATCCGATTTATAGCAGACTGGTGCCCTTCTCCCTCTGGGTTACCTATGATGTCTTCCGGATCGCTCATGGCACCCACCTGGGCGACGCCGTCTCATTTTTCTTTCTGGATATCCCCAAGGTATTCATGTTGCTGATCCTGGTGATCTGGGGCGTCGGCGTGCTGCGCTCCTTTTTCACCCCCGAGCGCACCCGGACCATTTTGGCGGGCAAAAGGGAGGTTCTCGGAGACGTGATGGCGGCGCTCTTAGGGGTGGTAACCCCCTTCTGCTCCTGTTCGGCGGTGCCGCTATTTATCGGTTTCGTGGAAGCGGGCATTCCCATCGGCGTCACCTTCTCTTTTTTGATTTCTGCCCCCATGGTGAACGAGATCGCCCTGGTGCTTCTCTTCGGCCTCTTCGGCTGGCGGATCGCCCTGATTTATATGTCCATGGGGTTGCTCATCGCCATGGTGACCGGCATGATTATCGGCCGCATGAATATGGAGCACCAGGTGGAAGACTGGGTCTATGAGATTCGCATGGGGAAGACGCCGGCTCTCCTGGAAAAAATCGGCTGGATGAGCCGGATCGATTACGGCCTGCACCAGGTCAAAGATATTGTGGGGCGGGTCTGGATCTATATCATTTTGGGGATCGGGGCGGGGGCAGCGATCCACGGCTACGTTCCCGAGGGCTTTTTAGCGGCCCTCATGGGCAAACAGGCCTGGTGGTCGGTGCCGGTGGCGGTCATTCTCGGGGCGCCGCTGTACTCCAACGCCGCCGGGATAATCCCGGTGGTACAGGCTTTGTTGGAAAAAGGGGCGGCCCTGGGCACCGTGCTGGCCTTCATGATGTCGATTATCGGCATCTCGTTCCCGGAAACCGTCATCCTCCGAAAAGTATTGAAGCCCAAGCTGATCGCGGTGTTTGTCGGCGTGGTCACGGTGGGGATTATCATCGTGGGCTTCATATTCAACGCCATTATGTAATGGCTGGATTCGAGGAGTAAGAGAGTGAATGATCAGAATCTGAAAGACGTCATCAAGGACCGTTACGGCAAGATCGCCCGGGGGGAGCAGACATTCTGCTGCCCCACCTGCGGGCCCACGACTACTGACCAGTGCCTGGCGGTGGGCTATACCGGCGAGGACCTGGCGCTGGTCCCGGAAATGGCGATCTTGGGGGTAGGCTGCGGCAACCCCACGGCGCTGGCGGACCTTAAAGTTGGTGAAACCGTCCTGGACCTGGGCTCCGGCGCGGGCATCGATGTCTTCCTGGCGGCCCACAAGGTCGGTGAGCCGGGCCGGGTTATCGGGGTGGATATGACCGAAGACATGGTGGCTCGGGGGCAGCAACTGGCCCGGGAGCATGGCTTTGGCAACGTGGAGTTCCGCCATGGCGATATCGAGCATCTGCCGGTAGATTCTGGAACCGTGGATGTGGTCATCAGCAATTGCGTGATCAACCTGACCCCGGACAAGCTGGCGAGCTTCACCGAAATCCATCGGGTCCTGAAACCCGGCGGCCGGATACTCATCTCCGACTTAGTGACTTCGGGCGAGCTTCCGGAAGACGTGCGGGCCAGCGCCGCGGCCTGGGCCGACTGCCTGGCCGGAGCCATGGAGAAAGAGGCTTACCTGGAGACCATCCGCCGCGCCGGTTTTGCCGAAGTAACCGCGGTTTCCGAGTCGTCCTATGAGGCTCCGGAGATGGATGAGCGTCTGCGCGGCAAAATCCTCAGCGTGAAAGTGCGCGCCGTCAGAGGTCAATGATGGCGGGAGGAATCGTTAATCAAACTCTACAATCGCGGGTTTTATCTCAAAGAGCAGGTTTGATGGCCAAGGCGGTGGACGAGGTGCTGGAGGAAAAATAGGCATGATCACAGACATCCAAATGCGCGTCAAGGGGATGGTGCAGCAGGGCGGCTTTACCTGAATGGGCTGCCCCGACGCGGTGCGCGCCGAATTGCTCAAGGTAACCGGAGTCCTAACAGTGACCTATAACCCCGAGCAAGATATTTTTTCAGTGAGCTATGAATCCGTACTAGTCAGCCTGGAGACTATTTTTGCCACGGTGTTCGCTGCCGGCAAAAAGATGGGGCAAGAATACCTTCCGGAAACCGTCCTACCATCCCCGGTTGCTTAATCCATCACGGAGCTCATGCATGCCGAATTATAAAAATAAAGTGGAATGGCGCGGGGAGCATCTGGGTTACACCTGGTGCCGGGGAGGTTTCGCACGTTCGAGACATGAAGGACACCATCGCTTTGGGAGTGTTTGGAACTCCGGGGCTCCTGATCAACGATGACGTTAAAGCTGTGGGGAACCTCCCCAGCCGGGAAGCGCTGAAAAAATGGTTGCAGGAAGCTGCGGCGTCGCTCAGTTGAGCAGAGGGAAATATGCGGAAAAACAAGGTCCTGGCCTTTGTGCTCCTTGCTCTGGCTGCATTATTTTTTCAATTCGTTCTGAGCCTGGGGAAGCCGGCTGGATCAAATAAAGGTTGTTGTTCGCCTATCCTTAATTTTTTCAGCAATAATTCTTCAGAGGGTCAAAAGGACGGCAGCCGCTGAGTTCGAAGTTTAGAATTCAATATTGAACGAAACTGCTCGCGCACCAGATTTAGGATTAAACCCGACAGATGACGTAAATAAATAACCGGGGGAGGGGAAATGGCGAAAGGCAAAATCGGTATCATAGGGATCATGGTCCTGGGAATCTTGGGTGCGGCTGTCCTGACCCAGGCCGAGCCGACCAAGGTGAGTCAGGTGGTTTATATCACCAAAAGCAAAGCCTGCGGTTGCAGCGCCAAGATCGTCCATGACGCGGACGCGTTGGTGAACCAGACTTTCACCGGACCGCGGCAGGCTCTGCTGAAGCGCATTGATTATGACACCGACCGTCAAGCCGCGGTGCCCTATATCGGCGAGTACCACCTCATCCGGTTACCGGCCTTGATCTTTCTGGACGCCCAGAACCACATGCTCTGGATGGCTGTGGGGGAGGTGGCGAAAGAGGACGTAGCCGCAAAGCTCTCCCTATTCGGTAGTTGAACCGAATCCCAGCCCGGGTTTATATCAAGCAATACCGCGTTACCCAGGCGCCGGCCCTGTTGGGCCGAGTCATGGGCTGGAAAAAACCGCGGTATTCTGTAGCATTATCGTGGTCATTGCCACCTTCGTCGGCATGGGGTTCGGCTGGCGGTGAAATAAGAAAATCCGGGGAGAGGATTTCAACCCCTCCCCCGGCATAAAATAAGAGGAGGATTACCATGAAAAAATTGCAGGTACTGGGGCCGGGCTGCCCCAAGTGCATCGAGTTGGCCAAGCGCACCGATGAGGCCGCCAAGGTTTCAGGTATGGACTATGAACTGGAAAAGGTCTCGGAGCTCAAAAAGATCATGGCCTTCGGGGTGTTTATGACCCCGGCCCTGGTGGTGGACGGCGAAGTGAAGGTGGTGGGCAAGGTGCCCAGCGTGGACGAGATCAAAAAGATGATCTCCTGAAGGATGAATGCGGATGTTGAAGGTCTTATTTCTCTGCACCGAAAACTCCTGCCGCAGCCAGATGGCTGAAGGCTTGGTAAACCACGACCTGGCCGGACAGGTTAAGGCGTATTCCGCCGGGATCAGACCCAGCCGGGTGAACCCCCGGGCCATCCAGGTCATGGCCGAGTTGGGCATCGACATCAGTCAACACCACTCGAAATCTGTGGACGACCTGGCCGGAGAGCACTTCGACCTGGTGATCACCGTGTGCGATCAGGCCCAACAGCAATGTCCCATCTTTCCCGGGGAATCTGAGGTTATGCACGTGGGCTTCCCGGACCCGGCCAAGGCCACGGGCACGGAGGCAGAAGTTCTCACGATGTTCCGCTGGGTGCGGGACGGCCTGCGGGAACGCCTGGGGTATCTTTTACGGAAGAAACTCGGAGATCGCCGGGAGAAAGATTGATGCAGCCGAAATCGCCTCAGCCTGAACTGAGCCACACCTGCGCTCACCCTGACTGCTATGGTCATGGAGAAATTGACAGGATTCGTCGCCAAGGCTTCCCGATAGCTTTGGGGAGGTGAACCATGTTGTTGGAGAAGATTGATAATTTTGACATCTTTCGCCCGAAAATGGACTCCAGCAAGGAGGTCCTGCACGGCATCGCCACGTTTCAGGCGGACATCTCCCCGGCTTTCCCCTATGTCAATGCCGAATTGGGCGGTTGGGACTACAATCAAGCCAATCAGGTGCTCCTGATCAAGCTTTCCGACGGCAAGTGGATCACCCTGCACCCCCACAAGATCGCCATACGGGGGATTCGGGACCTGGAAGAAGCCAACGCGCTGCTGACCTGGATCCAGGCCCAGATCAATGGCATTTATGAACGGCGGGAATCTATCACGCCGCGCCACGTGAGTCAGGCCGGCCTCAAAGTCATCGAGATTTTGAAACTTCTCCCTATGACCAGCTGCAAGGTTTGTGGTTATCTGACCTGCATGGCCTACGCCGCGGCTTTGCGGGAAGGCGAGATTTTCCTGGAGGCCTGTAAACCTCTCTGGGAAGAAAACTACCGTGAAAATCGGGAAAAGCTCCTAGCCTATCTGGAGAGCTATGGCTGGCGGGCCTTGGACGCGGACTAGGAGCAAGGAGAATTATGCGTATCGATAAATTGGCTTATCGGGCTTTAATCTGGATATTACTGCTGCTGTGCACGCCGATGGCAGCCATGGCCACCATCGGGCCGAAAGCCCAGGTCCCCGAGACCACCCATGATTTCGGCGAAATTTTTGAAGACCGGGAGTTAACCCACACCTTCACCATCAAGAATATCGGCGACGCCCTCCTGGAGATCAAGGATATCGACTCCGATTGCGCCTGCACCGCGGCGGACTCCGACCGGCGCATCCCCCCAGGCGGGCAGGGCCGCATCAAGCTGACCATCGCCCCTTACTCGGTGCTCCGGCAATTTGCCAAGAAAACCAAGGTGTTTTTCAACGACCCGGACCATCCCCAGGTGGTCCTGACCATGCAAGGTTACGGTAAACCTTTCATTGAAATCCAGCCCAGCCACATCATCCGGTTCCGGGGCAAGCCGGGTGAGGAACTCCGGGATCAGGTCCGCTTCATCTCTCACCTTCCCGGTCACTGGGAAATCAAGGAAGCCCGCACCAATATCCCGGATGCCATCGACATCAAGGTCAAGCCGGAAGAGCCGGGCCGGGTTTATGTGGTGGAGGTCCGCAACAAACGGCAGGAAGCAGGCAATTATGCCGGCGTCATTGAACTATTTACCAATTCGGAAAAGCGGCCTCGCCTGATCATGCGGGTGTTCGGGGAGCTTTCCATCCCCTCTTCGCAAGGCCAATGATCCACCATCAGGGGGCAGAGATTGAGATGAGTATTAAACTTAAACCGGATTCATGGAGGCCGCTTAGGAGGAAAAGCCCTGACTCGGCGGTCTTTGGAATGGCGCGCCCGGAGGGATTTGAACCCCCGACACACGGATTCGTAGTCCGTTGCTCTATCCGGACTGAGCTACGAGCGCGTCTTGTTTTTCTTTGAATGTTCGTCCTTACTAGATATTTATACCCCTGGAAGCTGAAAAGGTCAACCGGTTATCAAGGGCTCCGGTTATGGTGGGGTGATTCAGGAAGCTCTGCATTGCATCTCATACCGAGTTGCATTCAAAGAGCAATGTTGGGTAGGCGCAGGCTATAGCCTGCGCCTGCACAGGCGAGACGCCTGTGCCACCGTTTGAATGCGAATTGGTCTCCGCAGGAGCTTGGGTGAGTACCAGGCGGGTTGACCCTGGTGAATCCTATAAAAGAGAGCGGACCCCCGCGGGCCCGCAATCTTTAAAGAAATTAGAAGTGTTGTGAAAAAACAGACCAAAAAATTCTTAAAGCACCCCCTTAGTGGATGGCACCCCGGTGGCCCGGGGTTCCGGCTGGGTGGCGGCGTCCAGGGCCCGGCCTGCAGCCTTGAAGATCGCCTCCAGGATGTGGTGGGTGTTCTCCCCATAGGGCACGCTGATGTGCAGGGTCATGCCACCGTGGATGGATGCGGCCCGCCAGAATTCCTTGAGTAACTGCGGGTCCATGCCGGCGCCCCCTGGCGGCAGGTCCACTTCCAGGTGGAGGAAAGGGCGGTTGCTCAGGTCCACGGTGACCTGAGCCAAGGCCTCGTCCATGGGAACCCGGGCCTCGCCGTAGCGCTTTACCTTGGGGCGTTGAGCCAGGGCCTCCCGAAAAGCGTGCCCTAAGCAGATGCCGATGTCCTCCACGGTGTGGTGCTGATCCACCTCCAGATCGCCCTCAGCCTTGATGGTTAGATCAAAATAGCCGTGGGCCGTGAAGAGGGTGAGCATGTGATCAAGAAACGGGATGCCGGTATCGATGGCCGCCTGGCCCCGGCCGTCCAGTTCCAGTTCCAGGCTGACTTCCGTTTCCCGGGTCTGACGGTGGATTTTACTTAAGGGCATGCCTGGTTCTCCTTGGGTTCGACGACGCTGCTCCCGGTGGCTACCAAATTTAGCTCACGCATTGAATATTTGGGGACGCTACTTTTGCCGAGGTTCCCAACACGCGGTGGCGTTATTATAAATCATGATCCTGCCGTTCACTTCGCACTGCCAATGATCGCCGACCTTACGAACATTTTGCGCTTCCCCCGGGGCTTGCGGCGACAACTCGTCAGGGGTGCCCACGGTGCTGCGCGTATAGCTGGTGGGCGGGGGCTGTTGAATCTGCGACGGTGACGAGGTGCAGCCGCTTCCCAACGTGATCAACAGCGCAGCTGCTAAAGCCATCCCGGTAAAGTGATTCTTGAACTGCATAACGGTAACCTCCTGACCCTGGTGAAGTCTTTGAAATTCCCCAAGATAGTATTTGGAGAGCAGGATCATCATAAATCTTTTCGCCAACCTTGACAAATGGTTATGTTAAAATACCGGCAAGATTATCACAAAGCCGCTTTCTCCGGGCTGGGTTCTGGCGCCGACGTGTGTTGGTGAGAATGAGCCCCGCGGCTGGAAGAAGACGGACCCGGCGACAAGGAGCACTATCCGACGTGATCGACGCACAGCATTGCCAACATCACCAAACCCGGCGGGTACGATTTTTCACCTCTTTTTGCGCCCTGCTGCTCTTAGGTGCAGCCATGGCCTGGGGGGGCCAGTCCACCCCAGCCTGGGCCGCAGGGACCGGACCTGTGGCCACCATCAGGGAAACCACTTTTGATTTTGGTAAAATCTTCGAAGATCGAGCCTTGACGCATACCTTCATGGTTAAAAATACCGGATCAGCGCCGTTAAAAGTCGAGGATGTAGACCCGGATTGCGCCTGCACGGTAGCCAGTTACGATAAAACCATTCCTCCCGGCCAGGAGGGGGCCATCACCCTGACCATTAAACCCTTCTCAGTGCTCCAGCAGTTCAAGAAAGAGACCAAGATCAGACTCAACGACCCGGAGCGGCCCATGGTGCAACTGGTCATGACGGGCTTGGCCCTCCCTTTTATCGAGATCCTGCCCAGTCATATTGTGCGGCTGCGAGGCGCCCCCGGTGAAGAGGTCAAGGGCCAGGTGACCTTTATTTCGCATCTGCCCACCCCCTGGGAAATTATGGAATATCGCACCAGTATTCCCGACAAGATCGAAGTGACTCTCAAGCCGGAAGTGCCGGGCAAAGAATATGTCCTGGAAGTGCGCAACAAGAGCCGGGAGGCGGGCGCCTATGCCGGTCTGGTGGAGCTGTTCACCAACTCCAAAGAGCGGCCTCGCCTCATTGTGCGGGTCTTTGGGGAACTCTACTTGCCTTCCGCGGGCGGCCAGTAAAGGAGCAGTTCATTGAGCAGGTGGGCGGCGAAAGTCCGGGCTGCCATGCGCAGGAGCAGTTCTTCTTCCTTTGGGGCCGCAGGACCGGGATTCACCGGCGAGCTCAAACTGATGCGGTCCTGGCAGGCAAAGAGGGTGTCGCCTCCCCGGGTGATGGCCCCGGACACGATAAGGTCGGCGTCGATTTTGCCCCGGATGAACCGGAAAGTGGTGCCCCGGACCGCGACATACTGAATAACCCCGGACAGGACGGTATCTCCCTGGGGAGCGATCCTCAGGCCGTTGGCCTGCCAGGCCTGCGTCAGCTCTTCCATAAAGAGGGTTTGGAAGGCGTCAGCCGGGAATCCTTTGGCCGACTCTACTAAAAACGGGGTTACGGTATACGTCGCCTGGGCCGGGGTAAAATCCGGAGCTCGATAATAGGCAGTGAGATATCGGCCGGGCTGCAACGTCACTGCCGCCGGTACGGCCGGCGAAATCCGGGGGACGCAGCCCCAAAGGCAAGTCAGACACAGGGCTAGGACCAAGCTTAAAGAGATGCATCTTCTCATATTCATGGCCATATGATTACCATAAACCGTCCTCCTCTCACAAACCATTTAACCGCCCGGAAGCAAAAAGGGGGCTTAAGGGCTGGGCAGACAGATGAATGTACGGGGGAGCCGGCCGACCCCCGGCACTCGGGCCAGGCGGCGCGGGGATTTGACAACCGGTTGCAGATATCTTATGTATGCTGACATCGCTGACCGGAGGCCCGGAGTTCGGACCCCGCGGTGACGATAAATACTCCAGGGATTTTGGACTTTTAGCCACAACTTACAAAAAATGCGAAACCTTGCAGAGCCTTCGGTAGCATGGTAACCTTCCGTAAAATTGCCCAGATGGCTGCCATGTTGCTGGCCCTTTTGTTGATCGGCAGCCTGGGCTTTGTCTGGCTGCAAGGTTGGGACTTTTTTGACGCCCTTTATATGACGGTGACCACCCTCTCCACTGTGGGTTATGGGGAGATTCATCCCCTGACGCGGATAGGGCGTCTTTACAACATGGTACTCATTCTTAGCGGCATGGGTGTCATGTTTTATATTCTGGGCTCCCTGGCCCGGGTGGTGATCGAAGGGGAAATTCGCGCAGTTTTCGGAAGGCGAAAATTGATAAAACATATCAAGAGGTTGAAAAACCATTACATTCTCTGTGGCTATGGGCGCATCGGTGAAATTATCGCTCTGCAGCTCAAAGATCGCGGCCTGCCCCTGGTGGTCATCGAGAACGACCCGGCATTGCTTTCTCGCCTGGAAGCCTCGGGATATTTTTTCATCAGCGGAGATGCTACCCGGGAAGAAGTCCTCATGGAGGCCGGGATCGAACGGGCCAAAGGTTTGATCTCCGTGGTGTCCACCGACGCAGCCAATGTCTATACCGTGCTGACGGCGCGCAGTCTCAACCCTCGTTTGTTCATCGTGGCCCGGGGGGAAGAGGAGGGTTCCGAAAAGAAGCTGCTCCGGGCGGGGGCCGACAAGGTAGAGTCGCCCTATCGCATGGGCGGCCAGAAAATGGCCCATACCATTTTGCATCCAACGGTGACCACCTTCATGGAACTGGCCATGAAGGAAGGGATAGAGTGGAGCATGGAAGAGATTGCCGTAGGCCAGGCTTCAGCCCTTCTGGGGGTGCCTCTGAAAGACTCGGGCATCCGCCAAAAATTGGACCTGATCCTGGTGGCCATCAAAAGGGCCGATGGCGAGATGATCTTCAATCCCAGCTACGATACCGCCATTTTGGCGGGGGACACCCTTATCGCTCTGGGGTTGCGTAAAAACCTGGACGCCCTGGAAGAGATGGTGCAATAAAGCAACTGTCAGCAGCCAGCTTTCAAGCAAAAGAAGCCCGGAAACAAGGATAAAACAGGAGGGGGTTATGGCGCAGTCAAAAATCGGCCGCGGGGTAAAGATCACCTTCTTGGGCCATTCGGCCTTCAAACTGACGGGTGCGGGGGTGAATGTACTCATCGACCCCTGGCTCAGCAATCCGCTGCTCAATACGCCGGTGGCCCAGGTGGGGCCGGTGGACGTCATACTGGTGACCCACGGCCACGGCGACCACGTGGGGGAAACCGTGGCTGTGGCGAAGGCGACCGGCGCGACGGTGGTGGCCATTCATGAACTCAGCCTGATCCTGGCAGGTCAGGGGGCCCCTCAGGTGATCGGCATGAACAAGGGCGGGACCATGAGCGTGGCCGGGTGCAAGGTCACCATGACCAACGCGGTGCACTCCTCCGCAGTGGAAGAAGGCGGTAAGCTCATTGCCGCGGGCGACCCCGGCGGCTTCGTCATTGAGTTTGGGAACGGCTTTGTGGCCTACCACGCCGGCGACACGGCAGTCTTCAAGGACATGGAACTCATCCGGGAGCTTTATCACCCGGAGGTGGCCATGCTGCCCATCGGCAGCCATTACGTCATGAGCCCCGCGGAGGCGGCCCTGGCTTGCCGGATGCTGAAACCCCGCTGGGTCATCCCCATGCATTACGGCACCTTTCCGGTGCTCACCGGCACCGCGGAGGAGTTGATCGAACGCCTGAAAGGGGAGCCGGAGATCACGGTTATTCCCTTGAAACCGGGCGAGACGGTGGAATAATGAGCTGTCAGCTTTCAGCCCATAGGGCGTGCCATGCACGCCGCTCAGGTTTGGGCGGATAACGGCGGCTACGGGCCGCCCTATGAGGCTCAATAAGAGTTTGGCAGGAAGGGTAAGGACTTAGGCCTCTATCCCCTTAATTTAAGAAACCTTATAAGTTGACCGCTGATAGCTGATAGCTGACAGCATTTGCTCAAGGAGCAAATATTGCGCCGCAAGAAGGCCTGGCAGGTATATCCCGAACAGCCGGAATTGGTAGCCTCAGTCATGGCTCGCCATAATCTCCCGCCTTTGGTGGCCCGCATCCTGTTGAACCGGGGTTTGGCCGCCGCGGACGATATTCTGGCGTATCTGGACCCCTCCCTGGAACGGCTGAATCCCCCCTTCGGGCTGCCGGACCTGGAGGCCGCGACGGGCCGTCTGGGCCGGGCGGTGCGCCAGGGGGAGCCGATTGCGGTGTATGGCGACTACGACGCCGACGGTCTCACCGCCACCGCCTTGATGCAGCAGTTTTTCCGGGAGCTGGACCTGCCGTGCTTCGCCTATATCCCCGACCGGTTGACCCAAGGCTACGGCCTCAAGACCCAGGGCTTAAAAGAGCTGGCGGCTCAGGCCAAGCTTTTAGTCACGGTAGACTGCGGCATCAGCGACTTTCAGGAAGTGGCGCGGGCGCGGGAACTGGGGCTGGAGGTGATCATCACCGATCACCACGAAGTGCCCCTGAAACTACCCGAAGCCCTGGCCGTGGTCAACCCCAAGCGCGTTGGCCACGATTACCCCTTTAGGGAACTCGCCGGGGTGGGAGTGGCATTGCTCCTGGCCCTGGGGGTGCGGGCCGAGCTTAGGGCCGAAGGCTGGTTTAGGTCCCACCGGGAGCCCAACATGAGGTCCTATCTGGACCTGGTGGCCCTGGGCACCGCGGCGGACGTGGTGCCGCTGGTGGGGGAAAACCGCATCCTGGTGCACCAGGGGCTTAAGGTTCTGGAAGAGAGCCGGCGCCCTGGCATCATTGCCCTGAAGGAAGTCACCCAACTGGAAGGCAAACCCATCTCCTATCAGGATGTGGTGTTTAGGCTGGCGCCCCGGCTCAATGCCGCGGGACGCATGGGCCAGGCCCGGTGCGCCCTGGAACTGCTCTTAAGCGACGACCTGGCCCAGGCCCGGGTTCAGGCCAGATATTTGCATAACCTCAACCGGCAACGCCAGACTTTGGAAGAGGAGGTCTTAAAACAGGCCAGGACGCTGATCCGTCAAGGTGGTCTGGAGTCGCGGAAAGTGTTGGTCCTGGGTAAAGAGGGCTGGCACCCCGGGGTGATCGGCATTGTAGCGGCCCGTCTGGCCGAGGAATATTACCGGCCCGTGGCCCTGGTGAGCCTGGAAAACGGCCGGGGCCGGGGCTCGGCCCGGTCCATCGAGGGCTTCCACCTGTTTCAGGGGCTTAACGCCTGCAGCAGCGCGCTCCATAAGTACGGGGGGCACCAGGCCGCGGCGGGCTTCGAGATGGCGGCGGACAACCTGCCCGCCTTACAAGACCTCATGGATCAGGCCTTCCAGGCGCAGTTGGGCGAAAAGCCGCCCCGGCCCACCCTCAAGGTCGACGCCCAGGCGGCGCTCCAAGACTTGGACCATATTTTTTATCGGCATCTGGAGACCCTGCGGCCCTTCGGACCCGGCAACCCGGCGCCGGTCATTGTCTGTTTGGAGGTGGAATGCCTGGGGTCCCGGATCGTAGGCGGCAAACATCTGAAGGTGCAATTGGCCCAAGGCGGCAGCGTCTTGGAGGCCATTGCCTTTGATAAGGCCGGCAGCCACCCTATGAGTGGCACGCTGGACGTGGCCTTGGGCGCCAGGGTCTCCCATTACCAGGGCCGGACCTATCCGGACCTGAGGCTCCTGGACTGGGGCAGGCCTTGAGGCTGCGCTTATAAAGAAATGCGTTCGAACAGGTAATTGGTAGCCGCAGGCTTTGCCGTGAAAATCCAAATCCCCCTAATCCATACTCATTGCCAAAAAGTTTTTTCCGTAATAGGAGACACTTTAACACCCCAAATCCCCCCTAACCCCCCTTTGGTAAATTGGGTAACTATAAGGAATTACTTATAAAGTTCCCCTTTGAAAAAGGGGGATTTAGGGGGATTTAAAAATCAGCCAGCGGCATAAATTTATGGCAAACGCTATAAATCCCCCTTTGTCAAAGGGGAACTTACCCTGCCAAGTCCGGCCTTCCTGACCTGATTCATGTTCACCTAATTTTGAAAGGCTTCACTATACCGTGGCGGGGATCATTACCGGCTCTCGAGGTGCAGGGGGAAATGCGGTAATCGGAATGGGCTAACTCAACATGGTGGGTGAGATAAAAGTTTGACCGTGGCGGATGGTTTTGATGGCTTTATGCAGGACATCGTTGGCATCCTCTTTGAGGACATACCCATCGGCGCCGTCATTCATGGCTAAGTACAGATATTCCTTGGTCTTATGCATAGTAAGGATCAATATCTTAATTTGTGGATAGAGTTCCTTAATAATCTTGACCGCCTCAAGGCCCCGCAGTCCGGGCATAGAGATATCCAAGACCACCATATCCGGGGTCGTTTCTTCCAGGAGACGCATAAGTTCAACGCCGTCTCCGGTTTCTTCGACTACGCTCAACTTGGCATCTTCTTGAATTATCCGCTTTATCCCGTCCCGCACCATAACGTGATCATCTGCCAGCATAATCCGATACTTGGACATTAGTTATCTCTTTTATCGGGGAAACCTGAAAATTTATAGTACTTTGTTAAGACTGGCGAAGCCCCCTGTCAAGCTGTTGGCCCCCGCCCAGCAAAATTTCTCAATCCTGACTTGCTGTTTTCAGGCCATTTCTCACGCTTGAATTTATAAACCGATTGTTGTATCTTCCAAGCATCCTCGGGGGAGTGTCTGCTGTAAAAGTTTGACCCGGAAAGTAACCGCGGCATTGGCCCGGCTGGTCAGTCTGATCCCTGGCGGTGCGCACTCATTACCCAGGACAGCCGGTGCACCAACAACATTAACCCATAACCTTTATCAGGAAAAGAGACAATGACTCGTATGCTCCGTATTGTGGCTGGAATTATGCTGCTGGCCATGTGCTTCTGCGCTGCGGCCATGGCCGAGGATCAGGTTACCGTCCCCATATTGCTCTACCATCGGTTCGGCCCCACGGTGGCCGACGGTATGACCACGACCACCAACCTGTTTGCCTCTCAGCTCCAGTGGCTCAAGGACCACCAATACACGGTCATCCCATTAAGGACGCTGGTGAATTACGTGCGCGGAGAGGGTCCGCCTCCGCCCCCCAAATCAGTGGTGATATGTACGGATGACGGCCACAAGACGGTTTATAGCGATATGCTGCCTCTGGTGCGCAAATACAACATCCCCGTGACCCTGTTCCTTTATCCGTCCTGCATTTCCAACGCCTCCTACGCCATGACCTGGGAGCAGTTGAAGAAACTGCAGGAAACCGGCCTGTTCGACATGCAGGGGCATACCTTCTGGCATCCCAATTTCAAGAAGGATAAAAAGAAAATGACCCCCGCCGAGTTCCAGAAGAATTTGGACAAGCAGCTCATCACGTCCAAGGCCGCCCTGGAAAAAAGGTTCGGGACCAAGGTGGACATGCTGGCCTGGCCCTTTGGCATCTATGACGACGAGTTGGAAAAAGCTGCCGCCAAGGCGGGTTACGTGGTGGCCTTCAGCATCGATCGCCGCAATGTCGCTAAAGGCGACAACCTCATGACCTTGCCCCGCTACCTGATGGTCAACGGCGATGGTTCTGGAAAACGATTTGAAGCCATCGTCACCGGCCACGCCCAGGAAAAAGGGCATAAGACCTATTGATACATAGCCCCATAGTCTGGGGAAGGGGAGGGGGGAGGCATGAAGCGGCAACTCTTAAGGTTCGTACTCATCCTGGTGGGGTCCCTGGTTCTCAGCCTTCCGGCTATGGCCGCTGACGGCACTGACGGCAAAGTCGGGGACAGCCAAACCAAGCAACCAGCCGCGGCCGCAACGCCTGCCCCGGAAGGGAAGGCCGCCGAGGGGCAACCCCAGAAACCCGCCGAGATCCCGGCCAAAGCCTATAACGGCAAGATCATAGACGCTCAGACCAAGGCGCCCATCGAAGGCGCTCTGGTCACCCTGGGCGACGTGGTCGTCCGCACCGACAAAGACGGCGTCTTTCATATGGACGGTAAGGGCGAGACCCTGAAGCTGCGGGCCCCGGGTTATGCCCGGAAGGAAGTCCCCCTGGCTGAAGTGGCCAAGCCTACCGCCGAGATCGCCCTTACCCCCTTCAAAGTCGAAGCCCTCTACCTCACGGTCTACGGGGCCGCCAGTAAGAAAATCCGCGAGGCCGCTCTGGAGGCCATTCAGAAGAATAACATGAATGCCCTGGTGATCGATGTCAAAGGGGATCGAGGCTTCATACCCTTTAAGGTCGACATTCCTCTGGCCGAAGAAGTGGGGGCCCAAAAGATCATCCTCTTTAAAGACATGCCGGCCTTCGTGGCGAGCCTGAAAGAGAAAGGTCTCTACCTCATCGCCCGCATTGTAGTCTTTAAGGATGATCCCCTGGCCGAGGGTAAACCCCAGTGGGCCGTCAAAAAGGGCGGCGGGGTGTTCCGGGATCGTGAGAAACTCCGCTGGGTCGATCCTTTCCGGCGCGAAGTGTGGGATTACAATATCGCCATTGCCAAGGCCGCCGCGGCCGTGGGTTTTGACGAAGTCCAGTTCGATTACGTCCGCTGTCCCGACACCAAAGGCATTGTCTTCTCCCAGCCCTCCAATCAGAACACCCGCACCGAGGCCGTTACCGGCTTTTTGAAGGCGGCCCATAAAGCCCTGGCGCCCACTAACGTCATGGTGGCCGCGGACATCTTCGGCTACGTCGCCTGGAACACCGACGATACCGGCATCGGCCAGAAGATCGATGAGTGCGTCAATGCCGTGGATGTCGTTTGTCCCATGCTGTACCCCTCCGGGTACCATTTGGGGATTCCCAACTACCGCAATCCGGTGCAACATCCCTATGAAATCGTCTACTTCACGTTGAAAAAGTCCCAGGAGCGCACCGGCGCCTCCCCGCTGCGCTTCCGCCCCTGGCTGCAGGCCTTTAGGGACTACGCCTTCCGCGGGGGCGACTTTGCCGAGGAGAGGATGCGGATTCAGATCAAGGCCTCGGACAAGTTCGGAGCAAGCGGCTGGATGTTCTGGAACCCGCGCAACATCTACCCCACAGGGAAATTTAAGGATTGAGTTTGCCATAAATTATTGATTAGGGCATACTGTGATGCGACTACACCGTCATCTATGAATTATGAAGGGCGACTCACCGTCCTGATCATTGCGGTTGGTCACCCTTGATATCTGCTAAAATTTAAGAGAACATGATGCCTCCACAAAGATCTATCATCGCGTTCACTGCAGTTGTCATTGTCATCATTGTTTTAGGTCTGGGCGGTTGCGCCCGCATGCCGCCGCCGCTGCCGCCGGTAGCGGTGGAGCCCACCCCGCCTCCGTGCCCCCCACTGCCGCCAGCGCCACCGCCCGACATGAGCGAGATTGATTCGCCCTCCTTTGCGCGCATCGCGCAAGTGGCCAAACGGGAGATCGCCGCAGGGCACATCCCCGGAGCCGTTATCGTGGTGGGGCACCAGGGCCGGATCGTCTACCGCAAGGCCTTCGGGCTGCGCGCCGTTGAGCCGTGCCCTGTGCCCATGACGGTGGATACCATCTTCGATCTCGCCTCCCTGACCAAGGTCGTGGCCACCACCATAGCCGTCATGGAACTGGTTGACAAAGGCTCCATTAAACTCGATGCCCCCGTGGCCACCTATTGGCCGGCCTTCGCGGCCAACGGCAAGGGGAGCATCACCATCCGGCAACTCCTCATGCACACTTCCGGCCTGCGTCCGGGCCTGATGGCCCGTTTCCACTGGTCGGATTATGGCGGCGCCATGAAAGCAGTGGAGGAGGATCACCCCGTAACGCCTCCCGGCGCAAAATTCAGTTACAGCGACGTCAATTTCATCACCCTGTGTGAGATCGTGCGCCGGGTCTCCCACCAGCCCTTGGACGTTTACTGCACCAGGGAAGTCTGGGGGCCGCTCGGTATGCGGGACACCTTCTTTAACCCGCCGCCGCAGCTCAAAAACCGCATTGCGCCGACGGATTATCAAGGCCATGGCCTTCGCTGGGGCCAGGTCTCGGACCCCACCTCGCATCGTATGGGCGGCGTGGCCGGTCATGCCGGGGTGTTCTCTACGGGCAACGATTTGGCCATCCTGGCCCAGATGATCATTGACGGCGGGACTTGCCGGGGCAAACGTATTCTCGGTGAGAAAACCGTGGCCGCTATGGAGAAACCCCAACGCGTTCCGGGCAGTTCCACCTTGCGGGGTCTCGGCTGGGATGTGCAATCCCCCTATAGCAGGATCTTCAACACCTCCTTTCCCGCCGGTTCCTTCGGACACACCGGCTATACCGGGACCTCCATCTGGATCGACCCGCGCTCGGAAACTTTCCTGATCATCCTCACCAGCCGCCTGCATCCTCGCGGCAAAGGGGACGTCAAACCCCTGCGGGTCGCAACCGCCGCGGTAGTGGCTGCCGCAGTGCGTATGGGAAAACCGGCCCGCAGCGCCGCTCTGCGCCCTGAGGCCGGTGACGACGAAGAAGCGGGGTTTGGCGCCAGCGACACCCCGGATCGGGTCCGGCCCGGGATCGAGGTGCTGGCCACAGACGGTTTTGCCCCTCTGGTGGGAAAAAACCTCGGCGTGATCACCAATCACACGGGCATCGACGCTTCGGGGCGCACCACCCTCAACCTGCTGCTCAAGGCCAAGGGAGTCAAGGTGCGGGCAATTTTTAGCCCCGAGCATGGTTTGTCCGGCCAATTCGACGAGCATGTGGCCTCCGGGAAAGACGCGGCCACCGGGCTGCCGGTCTACAGCCTGTACGGTAAGGTAAAAAAGCCCACGCCTCAGATGTTGCGGGGGCTTGACGCCCTGGTTTACGACATCCAGGACGTCGGCTGCCGTTATTATACTTATATTACCACCATGGCTTATGCCATGGAGGCCGCCGCCGCAGCCCGCCTCGACTTCTATGTGCTGGATCGGCCCGACCCCATCAATGCCTGCGCGGTGCAAGGGCCGGTGTTGGACCCCGGCTTGAAATCCTTCATCGGTTACTACCCTTTGCCCATCCGTTATGGCATGACAGCCGGGGAGCTAGCGCAACTCTTTAATTGTGAGAGAGGACTTGGCGTCAAGTTGCAGGTCATAAAGATGGCGGGGTATCGCCGGGATAGCTGGTTCAACGAAACCGGCCTGCCCTGGGTGAACCCCTCGCCGAACCTCCGGTCCCTGACCCAGGCCATCCTCTATCCTGCGGTGGGCATGCTTGAGTCCGCCAATGTCAGCGTTGGCCGGGGAACTCCCACGCCCTTTGAAGTCATGGGGGCTCCCTGGATTTCAGGGCAGCGGTTGGCTGAATATTTGAATCACCGCAAGATCGGCGGGATCGTCTTCGAGCCGGTGGTTTTCACCCCCTCTGCCAGCCCCTACCCCCGCCAGAGATGCGAAGGAGTCCGCCTGCGTGTGAAAGATCGGGCCGTGCTGAATAGTCCGGCCCTCGGGGTTGAGTTGGCCGCGGCTCTGTACCGTCTCTATCCGGGGAAATTCCAGTTTGGCGGGACCCTGGGCATGTGCGGTTCCCGTGACGTGATCAACTCCATCAAGTGCGGCGTTGATCCCCGCACTATTGAAGACCAGTGGCAGGCCCGGCTGAAATCCTTCGACCGCCTGCGGGCCAAATATCTGCTCTACTGACACCACGCTCTACCATCCTGGAATGCCATCCTCACCTAGTGCTGACCTGCAGTGCAAACCGGGCATTATGCCGCGTTGCGTCATGAGTTGGCGACGGGTATTTGCCATCATAAAATATTATCAGCGTTAATTAAATTAAACAAAATGTGCATCATCCTTTACGAATCTAAAGCCTGGTAAGGACAGAATTAAAGGCCCCTTAGTTAAATAATTGAAATGATGAAGTAATTTATATGTTATTTTTGGCATCAAAATTGCTTCAAAAAGCGATAGAAATTCGTCTCAATCAAAGGCACATATAAGCCTATGAAGAAAAACCATGAAAACTTTATCGCATGTAATGATACTCTTGGCGCTCGGTACCGTGATCAGCCTGTCGGGAATCTCCTCCTGTAAAAAACAACAACTGCCTGCGGCCAACGAATATCAATCGTCTCCCTTCGCCCTGGACCCGGACCAAAATTTTCATGCGGGCCACGCACCTATCCCCGGTACTCTTCTGCTTTTGGGCAGCGGGGTGGCAGGTATGGCTTTGCTCGGCTGGAGAAGACGCACCAAACGCTGATAGCGGCTTGATTTTCCTCCGGAGGGCTGCCCTCCTCGTGACCCGCCCGATGCGTTGTGACCGCGCCCCTTTGCTGCCTCCTTTAGTCCCACTACCGACAGGGCCGGAGTCTTTCAGCCCTTAAAGTATTCCTTTCCTCCAGCGCCAAAAATAATTTAAGATTGTCCATGGTATCAATTAATCTGGGTGGCCCCACATCTAAAGAACCATGGCAGAATTAATTTACTCTCGAGCCGATCTGAAGAAATTGGTCCAATTCTCTTCTTTGGTCAACTCGTCCCTAGATTCTCAGGAGGTGCTGAATAACACCTTGATGAGTGTTGAGCAGTGGGTGCATGCCGAGGTAAGCTCCATTTTTGAGGTGGATAAGGTCAAGGGGGAACTCTTTTTTCGCCTGGCCCGGGGCGCAGGGGTGGAGCCGATCAAACCGCTGCGGTTGCAGATTGGCGAAGGTATCGCCGGGTGGGTGGCCCAGACGGAACAACCCCTGATCTGTGCCGACCCTTACGAGGATCCCCGCTTCTCCCGGCAGTTTGATGAGAAATCGGGCTTTCGCACCCGCTCCATCCTCTGTGTTCCCCTGAAATCGCAGGATCGGCTCGTTGGGGTGTTGGAGGTGCTCAACAAGCAAGACGCTCCCAGCTTTACCGACGACGACCTGGAGATGCTGACCATGCTCAGCAATATGATCGGCCCGGCCATGGAAAATGCCCAGCTTTACCGGCGCCTGCAAGAAAAACTGGACCTCACCGTGGAAGAGTTGCAGTTGGTGGAAGAAAAGCTTTTGCAATCCCAGCGCCTGGCTGCCCTGGGCAAACTCTCCCAAGGGGTGGCTCATGAGGTGCGAAACCCCGTCATGATCATCGGCGGTTTTGCCCGGCACCTCCAGAAGCGCCTGCCTCCCGATGATCCTTCCCAGGCAATGGTCGCTCCGATCCTTGATGAGGTGCACCGGTTGGAACAGATGGTCTTAGAGATTGAAGCCTTCACGGTTTTGCTCGAGCCCAATCTTAAGCGCCAAGACCTGACCGGGGTTATCGATCAGGTGTTGGCTGAAGCCGCCCCGGCGCTTAAGCAGCACCGCATCAGCATGCAGCGCCTGATCCCTCCGAACCTGCCCCGGATTCCCCTGGATGAGCATCTCATGGGTCAGGCCCTCCATCAACTCATCAACAACGCCATGGATGCCATGGAAGGGGGCGGGCGGTTGACCCTGGAAGTAACCCCGGACGCCAAAGGGCTGAGTCTGAGCCTGAGGGACACCGGGGCTGGCATCCCGCCTGAGGATATGCCCTATATCTTCGACCCCTTTTTTTCATCCAAGCCTCATGGCACCGGCATGGGGCTGACCAAGGTCCACCAGGTCATCAGCAACCATCGGGGCGAAATCCAGATAACTTCCGCCCCCGGTCACGGCACCGAGGTTGCCGTCTGGCTCCCTCGCTGGCAGGTCAAATAGTCTTTGGTCCCCTCGGCAGCAGTTCCGCTCTATCTCCGCCGCTTTTTCATCTCCGGCTCCAATCCCCCTATTCCCTGGACAAAGCCGTGAACCTCGGATAGAATCCCCTCACTATATGCGTGCCCTCCGGGCTCATCCTTAAGAGGTTTAGCGAAATAATGAAACGCACATTGTTGCTCAATCCGCCATCTTTTCAGGATTTTGATGGCGGGGCCGGTTCGCGCTATCAGGCCACCCGCGAAGTCACCTCGTTCTGGTATCCCACCTGGCTGTGCTATCCCGCCGGGCTTATCCCCGATAGCCGGGTGGTGGACGCGCCCCCGGAGAATTTGACGGTGTCCCAGGTGGCGAATTTGGCCCCGGATTTCGAGTTGGCAGTCCTGTTCACCACCAAGCCGTCGTTCCAGCACGATCTGGCCACGGTCAGCCATCTTAAAGAGAAGAACCCCAAGCTCCTGGTGGGTCTGGTGGGGCCCCAGGTGAGCATCCTGGCCCAGGAATCCCTGGCAGCCGGCCCCCAGGTTGACTTCGTGGCTCGCCGGGAATTCGATTATGCCATCACCGAAGTGGCCCAGGGACGGCCCTGGGACGATATCCTGGGCATTAGCTATCGCACCAACGGCGCCATCCATCATAATGCCGACCGGCCTTACGTCGAGGACCTGGATGCCTTGCCCATGGTCACGGAGATTTACCACCGGGACCTGACCATGGAGCATTACGTAATTCCTTACCTGCGCTACCCCTATGTGTCGTTCTATACCGGCCGGGGCTGCCCGTCCCATTGCGTCTACTGCCTCTGGCCCCAGACGTTCACCGGGCGGCGCTACCGGGTGCGCAGCGTGGGCAACGTAGTGGCGGAGGTGCGCCGTTCCCTGGAACTTTTTCCTCAGGCCGCCGAAATTTTCTTTGATGACGACACCTTCACCGCGGACGGCGAACGGGCCCGGCAACTCAGCCGGGAATTCCGCGCCTTAAAATTCGTCTGGTCCGCTACCGCCCGGGTCAACACCTCCTACGAAACCCTCAAGGCCATGAAGGAGGGGGGCTTGCGTCTCCTGGTGGTGGGTTTTGAAACCGGCGACCCTCAGGTTTTAAAGAACATCCGCAAAGGGGCCACCCTGGACTTGGGGCGCCGTTTGAACAAGTGGTGCCGGGAATTAGGCATTCAGGTCCACGGCACCTTCATGGTGGGGCTCCCCGGCGAGACCCGGGAGTCCATCGAGGCCTCCATCCGGTTTGCCTGCGAGCTGGACCCTGACACCATCCAGGTTTCTCTGGCGACCCCCTATCCTGGTACGGAATTCTACGATTTTTGCCGGGATCAAGGCTATTTGCAGGATGACGACGCCCTGGTCAACGGTTCCACCGGATACCAGCAGTGCGTGGTGGACTATCCCGGCCTGGCCGCGGCGGAAATCTTTCAGGCGGTGCCACAATTCTACCGCCGGTTTTACTTCCGGCCCCGTTACATGGCCCGGGCGGCCCTGGTCATGATGCGTGACCCGGAGGAGCGCCGCCGCTTGCTGAAGGAAGGCCGCCAATTCTTGAGCTTCATGTTCAAACGGCGCCAGTGCCAGGAAACCCCCGTAGCCAAGGGCAAGCGCTGTCCATGACCCTCAAGGAGCTCCTTAGCGGGGAGTAGGGGAGGGGAGGGCGGTTAAACCTTTACCGTGGCCGGCATTAGAATCTGAGAAATCAGTTATCTTCACCGCCGACGACTTCGGGCTCTCCGACGCGTTAAACGGCGCGGTGGTTTTGGCCCACCGCCAGGGACTGCTGCGGTGCGCCGGTTTGATGCCCGAGGCGCCCCGGACCCAGGTGGCAATGAGACTGGCCCGGGAATTGCCTGATCTTTGCCTGGGGGTGCACCTCACCCTCATCCAGGGGCGGGCTGTTTTACCTCCAAAACATCTCCCCCACCTGGTCAATCCCCAAGGTTTCTTTTCCAACGATCCCGTGACCACTGGCTGGCGCTATTTTAGGCAATCGCGCCTGCTGCCGGAAATCCGCCGGGAGTTGGCGGCCCAGATCGAACTGGTTCAGCGGGCCGGACTGACCATCTGGCACCTCAACAGCCACCTCAACCTGCACCTGCACCCCAGTATCTTTCCGATTGTGGTGGGCCTGGCCCGGGAATACGGCATCCCCGCAGTGCGCCTGGCCCGGGAGGACTGGCGCACCACCCTGGCCCTGGCCCCGGACGGCCCGTTGCCCAAGATCGCCCAGGGTCTGATCTTTGCCCTCCTGGCTCGCCGGGCCGAGAGAATCGCCCGGACCGCAGGTCTCAGCTTTAACGACCATCTCTTCGGCCTCCTCAATGACGGGCGCATGACCGAAGCGTATCTCTTGGGGCTGGCGCCTCGGCTGCAGCCGGGGGTGACCGAGATCTACTGCCATCCGGGTCTCTTTGCGGACCCGGAGCTTAAGCGCTGGGCTCCAAGCTACCGGCGGCAGGAGGAACTGGCCGCGCTCCTGAGCCCGCGACTCAAGGACACTCTGGCAGCGACGGGGATTAAAATCACCGATTTTCGGGAACTGTCCCGGAAGAAAGCCGCGCCGAACTGAGCCCCAGCACGCAAAATATAATGATTGTCAGTGCCCTTTTTTAAGGGTTTCCAAGCCCCGCTCGGGAACCTTAATTAAATACCTCCGAATTCAATCTTTTAAAGGCTTGCACCCTGAGGCGTCTTCTTCTATAATACATAATTTATATGACTACCATCGTCGTTATCATTCATGTCATCGTTTCCCTGGCCCTGATCTGCATCGTGCTGCTGCAGCAAGGCAAGGGCGCAGGAATCGGCGCGGCTTTCGGCGGGTCCAGCCAGACGGTTTTTGGCTCCACTGGGGCCGCCCCCTTTCTGGCCAAGCTCACTGCGGTGGCGGCCATTCTCTTTATGTGCACCTCGTTGGGACTGACTTTCCTGGGCCGGCAGAAAGCGCCCTCGGTGATGCAAGGGGCGGAAAAACCCGCGGCTACTCAACCAGCCCCGGCCCAACCGGCTCCCCCAACTCCTATCGCACCCTCAAGCAAATGAGCACCCACGTGCCGAAGTGGTGGAACCGGTAGACACGCCATCTTGAGGGGGTGGTGGGGAATACCCGTGCGGGTTCAAATCCCGCCTTCGGCACCAATTATTTATATTGCTATATCAATAAGTTAATCATCTGAGGCGACCTGTATTTTGGCCATTGTGCCTATCTGGGTTGTCTTTTTATTTTTGGTTCCAGCCAACAGACCCTCCAGCGCCGAACCATCCTGTCTGGTCAAATTAGGAATGTAACGTCCATTGACTTCGGTTAGTTCGATTAATCCAGCATAGTGCAGACTACCGGTGGCCGGCGTTTCTGTTGAAAGAGAATTCCACCGCCGCCTTTACCGGCTTGCCGCCTATTTCTAGCACGGGATAGGCAAGGAAGTTGATGGGGCCTGGAGTGGGTCCTGGTTCAACCACCAGGTCGCGGCCGCGGCTGAGTTCGAAGCGGTTGGCGGGATGGTGGCCAAAGTAGTAGGTCGCCAGCCCCGTATACTTGTTGCCCTCGCTGATGTCCACAGGCCACCACTTGCCCTCGGCAAAGAACTCCGCCCAGCAATGATAGCCGTCTACCCCGCCCTCGTTCCGCTCCGAAGGGATTGCCGCACCGATGGCGAAGCGCGCCGGGATGCCGACCGACCTTGCCAGGGCAATGAAGTAGGAGTGAAAATCCGTGCAGTTACCGGTACGGGCGTTGCAAGCGTAGACGGCGTCGCCCTTACCCCAGCCGTCGCCGTACTTGATGTAGCGCATGCGGTCGATGATGTGATCGTAAAGCGCTCGGGCGCGCACCAGGTCACCCTTCTTACCCTCAACGACCTGCTCGGCGATACGGCGAAAATCCTCATTAGTCGGCACCAGACGCTCCGGGTTAAGGTATTTTCGCTGGTCGGGCGTCGGCGCCGCATAGGCGGCCTTCTCAAGACGCCGCACCTGATAGCGGATCTCAACCTTCTTACCGCTGTCCTTGGGACCAAGCTCGAGGAAAAGGACTTTGTTGCCATATTGCCGCTCCTGCAATATGCTTTGCTTCCCTGGAGCGTTGATGGATTTTACCTTCACCGTCTGAAATGAGTCCGTGGACGCCAGAGGAAGCCACATGCGGGCGGAAGCGGTTATCTCGGGCAGGGTGGCCCGATAGAAAAACTCGAACTCGTCGTGCTCCCGGATGACGCCCAAGTGGCCTTCTGAAGCGTCTTTCAGGGGGATGCGCTGCCACGTGCCATCGCTTTTTTGCTCCCAGGCGTAAAAGGGCTGGCCGTTTAGCTTATGGACGATCGTTTCGGTGACCCGCATCGCCGCAGGATCACCGGCGAGAAAGAAATCGACGTCATAGACGTCGCCGCTGATGTCCGCCAAGTCCACGCAGGCGAAATAGCGGCCAGGACCCAGTTTCGACAGGTATTCGGTGTGGACTCGGACCAGCTTGAGACGGAGTTCCTTGTTGCCGTAGGGAAGGTGGAAATATCCTCCGCCCAGGCGGACCTGCGCCTCGATGTGCTTCTCGATGCCTGCCTGTATCTCAGCGGTTGGCACCGAGTTGGTCACGGGCGGGGCAGACGCGCTTGGCGCGTCTTGCCCCTCTTGCTGTCCGCAACCCACAGACACAAGGCAAACTGCCACTACCGCTGACAATATGGTGCGCCAGTCCATAGAAGTTTCTTCCCCGGCTACTATGCCCCAGTCAAGAACTGATATTACTTCGGATGTTCCGACTTGGGGTGTTCGGGCTTTGGTTGCTCCGGGGCAGGGGGAGCGGGCGTTGCCGGCGGGGCCTGAGGCGCTACTTTCTCACCCTGTGCCGGCGGGGCCGCCGGTTTGGCGGGGGCTTTCTTCTCTTCCCCGCTACCGCAGGCCAGCACCAAACCGAACATTGTCACGATTAGCCAGATCCCATATTTTTTCATTACCGGCACCTCCTAATGAAATTGAGTGTTGCCATGGCTCGAGGATGAATTGAGTCATCTCTTAGAGCAAAAATAATACCTCATTCTGTAATGTCAACGAAACTTATCAGTTATTACCGGGGAGGAGCCCATGCAAGCAGGCTAGGGGGAAGGTAGCTTTGCAGTCATAGCTGCACAAAAGTCAGCTTGAGCACTATCCTACGATAATTCCTGGACTCCCAGGAGTGGCGGAGGGGGGCCGGACAGGCTCGGTGCCGTCCGGCCAGAGCCAGTAGTTTTTCGAAAACCTGAGGGGCAAGACTACCAAGTGCCAGAGGCGGTTATGTTCCGGGGACAGATAGCCTGCCACGCCGATGACGATATCCTGCTGAAGAACATTGAGTTTCAGGGTGCGGTGGAGGGCGTCCCACCAGCGGAAAATTACGGAAAAGTTGGACCCCACTTCGTCGCTGACGACGGAGTGATGAATACCATGCATGCGGGGCGTCACTACGATTTTATTCAAGGCCCGCTCCAAGAGCAGGGGCAGGCGAAGGTTGGCGTGCTGGAACAGATTAGCCGCCTGGTAGGTTACTTCGTACAACATAAAAGTGAAGACGTCCACCCCTAAAAGGCCCACCTGAAGGACCCGAAACCCCGTGGAGTAGAGGACCTCCCCAAAATGAAATCGGATCGCGGTGGTGACGTCCAGGTCGGGGTCCAGATGATGGACGCCATGGAACCGCCAAAGGAGGAAAAACCTGTGGTTGGCCCGGTGCCACCAGTAGAAGGTGAAGTCCATGAGGACAAGCCCCAGCAAGATTGCAACCGGGTCGGGGATTTTGAGCACGCGCAGGAGGCCGAAGTTTCGGTCCACCGCCCAGAAAGACGCGGCCAGGGCCAGGGGGCGCACCACCCAAAGGCCGACGGCCATAACCGTGGCGGTCAGGGCGAAGTTCACCGGCAAACGCTGACTGCGAGCCCGGGTGCGCCGCCTGAGGGGGTAGACCGCCTCCAAGACCAGGAGCAGCAAGAAGACCGTCCCCAAGATCAGAGGGATGACGGGCAGAGGGGCCGGACCGATATGCAGGCTACCCCAAGCGATTTCTGGGATGGACATCCGACTATGACCCCCGAACGCTAACCTTAGGCCCCAAGTGCGGCCTCGGGAATGAATAATGAAGCTGCCATAACCAGCCGGACCCGACCGTAGGTTTATTTATTCGTTTAGTCAGTTTTTATTTTTTCCCAAACTTTCAACTTTGATATGATCTTGGGGATGAAAAGAGAGAATAAAAAGAGCCCCAATGATAGGAAGATCTTCCACGTGAGCAATTGTCCCCACTGGCCGCTGGCCCAGACTTCTTTGATGGTTCCCACGAAAAAGGTAAAGATGAAGGTGCCTACCAGGATGCCTAAGCCCGTGCCCCAGAGGTAATCCCGGAAACGCACCTTGGTCAGGCCCATGCCGAAGTTCATAGGGGTGAAGGGGAAATAGACCAGGCGCAGGTAGAGCACGGTGGCAAAGCCGTTTTTTTCGATGGCGTCGTCGTATTTCTTAAGGCGGTCGCCGATGAGAGAGGCGGCGAATTCCCGCCCCAGGTAGCGTCCGATGAGAAAGGCCCCCGCCGACCCCAACATTGCCGCCACCCAGACGTAGACGAATCCCCAATAGGGACCGTAGATGGCGGCTCCCAGGGTGGTGAGTAGGGTCCCGGGAATGAACAGGCAGACCCCCACGGCATAGACCAGGATGAAGGCCAGGGGCGCCCAGAGGCCCGCGGCCGCGAGCTGCGCCCCCAACTTTTCCACGGTGAGAAGTTCCCTGACACCGGTATAACGGACCAACACCACCGCAGCCACGATGAAGATTAACAGGAGCATGGCTTTTATTAAGGCTGCCCCACGAAATCTGCGGGTCTGCATGTCTCTTCCTCTACCTCTGCCGCCCGGCTTCCCGAGCAGAACGATGGCTCAGCCTGGGAACCCAGGCGGCACGGATAATGGTTACTTGCCGAAGAAGCGGCCCAGGAAGCCTTTCTTTTTGGGCTCCGGCTCCGGCAACTCCAGGTGCCGGCAGATGGCGGCCTCCAGTTTATCTTCGGAGACATCGGCCCCTTCCACCACGACTTCCTCTCCCACCATGATGGCCGGGGCCGTGGGGAGATCCAACTCGAAATATTCGTCTGTCTGGTAATCGGCAATGGGTTTGGAGATGACCTCCGCCTCAAACTCATACTTTTGGCCCAACCTGGGCACCATTTCCTGGAAATGCTTTCAGGGCTTGCCGTTGGGTTCGTTGTAAAAGCATCTGACTTTTAGCATGTCTTTTTCTCCTTTGGGGAACATTTTTTCAAAAAGACCTTGACAAGGGTGTTGTTTTGCATTAATTAATTAAGCAATTACTTAATTGCTTAATTGGGTCAGCGCTCATGGAATGGGAAATCTCCGAAATGTTTAAAGTCCTGGCCGTGGAAACCCGGGTGAGGATGCTTGAACTCTTGAAGACCCAAGGCCCATTGGGGGCCAAAGAAATTGCCAGACTGGCGGGGATCACCCCCGCGGCGGCCTCGCAGCATCTCAAGATCCTGAAGCAGGCCGGACTGGTAAGGTGCGAGCGCCAGGGATATTGGATACCATATGCCGTTAACCCGGAGGCCTTGGAAAAATACCGCCGGATCTTGTCGGAAGTTTGCACTTGCGGCTGCCAGGGTAGCGGCCAGTGGCGAGAACAGGAGCGCAGCGCAATCTCACTGAAGACCCTGGAACAATACGAACAGGACCTGCAGAATGAGCTGGAAAATGTTCGCCAGAGGATCAAAGAACTGAAGCCAGAATAGGAGGACGCGCTTTTTTTTCTCAATTTAATTAAGTTATTAATTAAATACTTAAACAGAAAGGAGGTGAAAATCATGGCTGAAAAGAAAAACCCCTGTGGTTGTGGCTGCGCCTTGAAACAGGCTGCTCCCAAGGCGTCTGACGACAAGGAAAAGGCCAAAGATACCAAAGAGTCTAAGTAGATCAACATCTTAGCCGAGTGCCAGAGGGCAGCACCGAGAAATTGGCTTCCTGCCCTCTGGGCTTAAAATGGATGGGATAAGCCATGGGGTGTCAGGTTTGGGCCTCCAAAGGTGGTAAACCTAGGTGACGACGGATGGCTGTCTCTAACTTCTCCGCAGAAATCCCCGGTCCCTGGCCAACCACCTCATCGTCAACCATCATCGCCGGAGCCGCAGGCAGGCCCGCAGCCTTGTATGCCTCGCTTTGGTATTCTTCCCTGGACTTGGAAACAGCCTCCACCTCGATTGCGTATTTCTCACCCAACCTGGGTATGATCTCGTGGAGGCGCTTTCAGGTCATGCCGCAGGGATCGTTCAAGAAGATCCTGATCTTGAGCATTTCTTCTCCTTTGATTCATTTCTTGGTTACAGTGACCATGCGGGACAACATCTGCTCCGGCGGCAGATAATCCGCCAGGCGCAGGTTCTGGCATTCGTTCCCCCGGCCGTCCAGAAAAACTATCGTGGGTACGCCCTTGACTGAGTACTGGCTGAGCAAACGAGTGTGCAGAGGATTGCCTTTCTGGGTGAGGTCCACTTTGACCATGACAAAATCCCGGTCCGCCAGTTTCACCACATCGGGGTTATGAAAGGTGATCTCATCCAATTCCCGGCAGGGGGAGCACCAGGTGGCGTAAAAATCGATGATCACCGGCTTTTGCGCTTGTTTGGCCGTCGTCAAGAGCTGATCCGAATATGGCTGCCAGGTTACTCCCGGACCACGGAGGGCCCAGGACCCCACTATGAAGGTGGCAACTACCACACCCACCAGCGCGGCGATGGTCTTGAGCCACCGGAAACCCCGAAAGGCCGCGGTGGTGCGGTCCAGCCACCCCAGGTGCACGGCCGCAGCCAGGGCTACGGCGGCCAGCAGAAGCACACCCACGGATTCCGGCAGGAGCGGCCGGATAAAATAGGCTGCCATACCCACCAGAACCCAGCCCATGAGCTTGCGCACCCAGAGCATCCACTCTCCTGAGCGGGGAAGTTTCTCTAGGCTGCCGGAAAAAATGGCCAGAATAAACAGGGGCAGACCTAATCCCAGGCTGAGGGTAAAAAAGACCAGAAAGCCCAGAAACGGCGATCCCATACTGGCCACCCAGGTGAGCAACCCCAGCACGAAGGGACCGATACAGGGCGCCGCCACCAGCCCCAGGGTCAAGCCCATGAACAAACTACCGAAATAGCCTGCATAAGATTTGGACGCGGCTTGCGTCAGGCTGCCGGGGAGTTTCAATTCCCAGAAACCAAAGAGGCTGGTGGCAAAGAAGACCAGGATGGCCGCCACCGCCAGCAACACCACGGGGTTTTGCAGCATGGCCCCCATGAGGCCGCCGGTTAAGGCCGCGGCAACTCCCAGGCTAGAGTTGGTCAGGGCCAGCCCCGCCAGGTAAAAGAGTCCGTGAGCCACCAGGCGCCCCTGTCCCTGGCCGCTCTTACCGCCAAAATAAGAGACAGTGATGGGGAGCAAGGGGTAAACGCAAGGCGTCAGGTTGAGGGCCATGCCGCCCACAAAGATGCCCAGCATGGTCCAGATCAGGGCCCAACCGGAAAGCAGGCCGGGGGCATAGGCTTCCGGTGCATAATCACACAAACCCAAGGGATCGCTGGCCACGGGCAGGCCAGCTTTTTGCCATTCCGGGAATCCCAAGGGATCGCGATAGACGTTCTTATAACCGAGCTTTACGGCCACCCGGGCCGCCGAGTCGCTGCGGACTCATGCCAAGCCCGCTCAGTAGAAAACGATGAGCCGGTCCTTGTCTGGTCCCAGGAATTTGGCCAGGCTCCCCCGGGAGCGCCACCGCGACCAGGCGTTGGGTTCTATGGAAAAGTTCACGGCCCCCTTCATGTGGCCGGTGCGATATTCCCAATCCTGACGCGTGTCCACCAGCAAGAGCTTGCCGGTGTCCTGCCGGTAGCGCTGTGCCAGTTCTTCGGTAGTTATTAGACGATAGCCGCCATTTTGGGCTTCGGCCTTGACGTCCTCCCAGGTGGCCTCTTTAACGATGATCGGCCGGTTGAGATACCAAAGCACACTTAACGTCAGGGCCGCGGCCACCAGGGCTAAAAGAGTGGTTCCCTTGCGTTGCATGGCCTACCTCGTTACGGTTAAGATATTTTGCCTTCCCTCGACAATTTGGACATGAGGAAATTAGCACCCCGCTCAGACAGCCCGAGCTTATGGGCCAGGTCCTCAGGGCTCATGGGGCCGTGCTGTTTAGCCAGCGAGACCACTTCGTTTTCCAGTTCGTCCAGCCAATCTTCAAACAGGACCAGGAGTTCCGGGTCGGCGACGGCCATCAGTTGCCGTGATTGCGCCACCCGGTTTACCAGCTTTTGACACATGTGCGTTGGATCGACACCTTCGTCCAGGCATTCCGCCAGTCAGAGGTGCACCATGCTGGCAACCTGGTCATCACTGGCGCCACCGATGAGATTAACCACGAAATTCAGCCGATCCTCATCGGTTACCAGAGGCAGGATTTTTTTCAACGCCGCCCCAATTTCTATAAGAGCTTTTTCCGGAGTCATGCGATCTAAACGTTCTTGAATGCCGGCCATATTGATGAAACACCTCCCCCGATTAAAAGGTTGTCCTGGCAGCCAACAAATCTGTGGCCAATGCTTTTAACGCCTCCAGGATCGTCAGAATTCTGGCGTCGGCGATTTCGTAGTACACGAAGGGACCGCTCCGCTCCACCTTGACCAGCAGGGCCTGCCGCAATTCCTTTAGATGATGGGAGACCAAGGGCTGAGACAGGTTCAGTTCTTCGACGATGCTGGAAACGGACTTCTTCTCGTTATTGACGCACAGCAAAATCCGCAAGCGGTTTTCATCCGCGAGACTCTTGGCCACAAAGGCAACTGTCTGGAGATAATCCTCCAACGGCATCATTTTCTCATGACTTGGTTGCGCCAAGTGACCCCCCTTTTCCGGGTACTGGTTTCTTTCCTGTGATCGAACCAGCGACCTTCCCTACATGCCCCGCCTTCTTCATTTCCACATGAGGGCCGAGTATGTCTTCCTCTTCAGCCTGAATGAGCGAGTAGGCAATCTAAATAACGTATAAATATCTATTTATATACTATTCAGTTTTTAGTCAAGGGATATATCAAGCTTATGAAGATAAATTTTTATTAAAAATTGGTGAGAAGATCAAAGAGAGTGGACTCAGCAAGGGGGTTATGGCTCCCAGCAATTTGAGGGCTGGAAAAGATTATCCAAATTTTGCTAATTGTTGGAAATTCCAACAATCGGCTTTCGTATTAATATTAATAAAATTAATAAGTTAACAATACCGAATAGGAATTGTTGGATTATCAGACATAACGTCGAATAAACAAATCATATTGTATAAAGCATAAATGTAATTAATTATCAGATAGTTACCTCAATATTCAGAGTCTGGCATATCCCTTGCCTATTCATAAGTTTAGCGATCCCTTGCAGCGCCAAGTGGTGCGATAAGGAGGATTAAATGAAGTCGGGTCAGACCATTGAGGATAAACGAGGTTCAGTCATGGTAGTGGGTGGAGGCATCGCCGGCATGCAAGCTGCGCTGGATGCTGCCAATTCAGGGTTCTATGTCCACCTGGTGGAAAAGGGGCCGAGCATCGGTGGCACCATGGCGCAGATCGACAAAACGTTTCCCACCAACGACTGCGCCATGTGAATTATCTCCCCCAAGCTGGTCGAGGTCGGCCGGCACACGAACATTGAGCTGCATACCCTTACTGAACTGCAGAAGATCACTGGAGAGGAAGGCAATTTCAGCGTAACTCTCAAAAAGCAGCCGCGTTATGTTGACGCCTCCAAGTGTACCGGCTGCGGCACCTGCATGGAGGCCTGCCCGATTCGCTATGAAGTTCAGTTGCCGGAAACGGTTAAACTGGCCCGAACTGCCTATGCCAAAGCTACTGACGAAGAGGCGGTGGCCGATATTATCGACCGCTACCGGGAGGAGCGTGGCAATCTGCTGCCCATCTTGCTGGACATCAACCGCCAGTTTAACTGGCTGCCCCGTGCGGCCCTGGAGCATGTCGCCGATGAGTTGGGTACGCCCCTCACGGAGATTATCCGGGTAGCCAGTTTTTACAATGCCTTTAGCCTCGTGCCCCGGGGCAAGCACATTGTCAATATTTGCCTCGGGACCGGGTGCTTCGTTAAAGGATCGCCCCAACTCCTGGAGCGCTTGGAAAAGACTTTAAAAATCAAGCATGGCCAGACCACCAAGGACTTTTTGTTTACCCTGGAGGTGGTTCGCTGCATCGGCTGTTGCGCTCTGGGGCCGGCCCTGCGGGTGGGAGCCGACACCTATGGCCGCGTCGCCCCGGAGCAGGTGCCTGAAATCATTGACTCATACAGGAAGAGCGTGAGCTTATGAAAATCCTCTCTTTGGAGCATCTGGATGAAGTCAAGCAGCGGGGCCTGGCCCTGACCTACCCACCTAAAATCAAGATCATGGTGGGGATGGCCACCTGCGGCATTTCCGCGGGAGCGGATAAGGTCTTGCAGGCGTTGGCCGACCGATTGGAGGAAAGCAACCTGGACGTGGTGTTGGATACCACCGGCTGTATCGGCTACTGCCAGCGGGAGCCCCTGGTGGATGTGGTCTATCCCGGGAAGGTGCGTCTCAGTTATCACAGCATGACGCCCGACAAAGCGCTGGAATTGCTGGAAGCAATCGGGGCCGGGCAGTTCTATTGGGACAACCTCCTGTGCCGCATCGATCAGGAAGAATTTTTGATGGAGGGCATCTCCCGTCCGTACGCCAATCCGCACCCCCCGGAACTGCCCCAGGACATTCCCCGTTACGAAGACCTGCCTTTCTTCGCCAAGCAGGTAAAAATTTCCCTGCGCAATTGCGGCTTCATCAACCCCGAGCGGATCGAAGAATATATTGCCCGGGGTGGCTACCGGGCCCTGCATGAGGCCGTCACCTTAATGACCCCCGAACAGGTCATCGCTGAGGTAAAGGGGTCGGGTCTGCGGGGCAGAGGTGGCGCCGGGTTCCCCACCGGCCAGAAGTGGGAGTTTTGCCGCCAGGCGCCGGGCGATGTCAAATATGTGATCTGTAATGCCGATGAAGGCGACCCCGGGGCCTTTATGGATCGCGGCATCCTGGAAGGCGACCCTCATGCGGTCATCGAAGGGATGGCCATCGGCGCCTATGCTATGGGGGCGCAAGAAGGCTACATTTATTGCCGGGCGGAGTATCCGCTGGCCATCAGCCGCCTGAAAACCGCCATCTCCCAGGCCCGTTCCTTGGGCCTCCTGGGGGACCGCATCTTCAACAGCAGCTACTCCTTCAACCTGAAGATTCGGGAAGGCGCCGGCGCCTTTGTTTGCGGCGAGGAGACGGCGCTCATCGGCTCCATCGAAGGCCGCGTGGGCGAACCCCGCCCCCGTCCCCCCTTCCCGGCCCAAAAGGGATTGTGGGGCAAACCCACCACGATCAACAATGTGAAAACCTGGTCTCACATCGCCCCCATTGTGGCCCGGGGGGCCGCCTGGTACGCCGCTCTGGGCACGGAAACCGCGCGGGGCACTACGGTTTTTTCCCTGGTGGGGAAGATAAACAACTCCGGTCTGGTGGAGATACCTTTGGGCATGCCCCTGAAAGAATTGATTTACGACATCGGCGGGGGTATCCAGGACAACCGGATGTTGAAGGCGGTGCAGACCGGCGGTCCCTCCGGCGGCTGCATCCCTGCCAGCCTGATGGACACGCCGGTTGAGTATGAATCCCTGGCCAAGCTCGGTTCCATCATGGGGTCAGGGGGCATGATCGTCATGGACCAGGGGACCTGCATGGTGGACCTGGCCAAGTATTTCATCTCCTTCACTATGGATGAATCCTGCGGCAAGTGCACCCCCTGCCGGGAAGGCACCCAACGCCTTTGGGAAATTCTTACCACCATCACCGAAGGCCGCGGCGCGGTAAGCGATTTGGACGCCCTGGAAGAGCTGGCAAATTATATCAAGGAAGTGGCCTTGTGCGGCCTGGGGGCCACCGCGCCTAACCCGGTGCTCACCACCCTGAAGTATTTCCGTGAAGAATACCTCCAGCACATTATAGATAAACAATGCCCGGCCCGGGTCTGCCGGCGCCTGTCCCCGGCCCCCTGCCAGTTCGCCTGCCCGGCAGGGATAGATATCCCCAGCTACATCGCCTTGATTGCCCAGGGACAGTACGAAGAAGCCCTGGAACTCATCCAGGAGGACAACCCGCTGCCCGGCGTCTGCGGCTACGTCTGCACCGCCCCTTGCGAGGTGCAGTGCAAACGCGGGGTTATCGACCAGCCCGTGGCCATCAAGTCACTCAAACGCTTTGTGGCGGATTTCGTGCGGCAGCATGGCTCCGTGTTCCAATACCCGGTGCCGCCCCGGGCCGAAAAGGTGGCGATCATCGGCTCGGGTCCCGCGGGCTTAAGCGCAGCTTATTACCTGGCCCGGGAGGGTTACCCGGTAACGGTCTTCGAGGCCTTGCCGGAGGTGGGGGGGCTGCTGCGAGTCGGCATCCCCAGCTTTCGCTTACCTCAAGAGGTCCTCGATTTTGACCTTCAGACCATCGCCGCCCTGGGAGTGGAGTTCCGAACTCACAGTCGCCTGGGTCGAGACATCTTTCTGGACGGCTTGCGGGACCAGGGGTACCAGGCCTTTTTCCTGGCTACCGGGACACATCATATCGCCCGCCTGGATATTGAGGGCGAGGATTTACCCGGAGTGCTGTCAGGAATAGATTTCTTACGGCAGGTCAGATTGGGCCGGCCACCGGCCCTGGGGCAAAGCGTGGCGGTCATCGGCGGGGGCAATGTGGCCATTGACACAGCCCGCACGACGGTTCGTCTGGGCAGCGCGGCAACGATTCTCTACCGCCGCTCGGAAGCTGAAATGCCAGCCTATGCCGAGGAGGTGGCCCAGGCCAAGGAAGAAGGGGTAACCTTCCGGTTCCTCACTCAGCCCATTAAAATCTTAGGGGAAGACTGTGTCAGCGGCATCGTCTGCCAAGGCATGGAACTGGGCAAGCCAGACCCATCGGGCCGGCGGCGCCCCCTACCGGTGCACGGTTCGGAAATGGCTCTGCGGGTGGATGGGGTGATTCGGGCCATCGGCCAGATACCGCCGGTTATGAAATTCTCCATGGCTGACGAGCCTTTGCGCGTCACGGAGCGCCGCAACATTTGGACCCATCCGCTCAACCTGGCCACCAATCTCACCGGGGTCTTTGCCGGGGGCGACGTCGCCACCGGTCCGGCCACCATCGTGGAGTCGGTGTGGGCCGGTAAACAGGCCGCCAGGTCGATCCATCGTTATCTGCAAGGAGTGCCCCTCGAAGAAACATCCCGTATTGCCGTCCCGCGGCGGCGGGTGTCACCCTCGGAGATTGCGGACGAAGAACGGGCGCAGTTCCTGCGGCCGGGCATGCCCAAAAGCAGAGCCATCGAACGCATCAAGGATTTTTCACTGGTGGAACTGGGACTCACCGAAGAGCAATGCCGCCAGGAGGCGTTAAGGTGCCTCAGGTGTGATTTAGGAGAATAAGGCGATGGTCAACCTGACGATTGATGGACTCCTGGCAGAGGTTCCGGCGGATTCGACTGTCTTGGAGGCGGCCCGGAAACTGCGGATAAATATCCCCACCCTGTGTTACTGCGAGGCCATCGAAGCCTACGGGGGCTGCCGCTTGTGCGTGGTGGAGGTGGAGAGGAACGGCCACTCCCGCCTCACTGCTTCCTGCACCCTGCCGGTGGAAGAGGGCCAGAACATCCAGACCCAGTCTCCCCGGGTCATCAAGGCGCGGCAGATGACCATGGAGCTTCTCCTGGGGCGTTGCCCGGGGGTTCCCGCCCTGCAACATATGGCCCGTCAGTTGGGGGTCTCGGAAGTAAGATACTCCCCCGGAACCAGCGACTGCACCTTGTGCGGCCTGTGTGTCCGGGTGTGCAGCGAGCTGCAGCATGTGGGAGCCATTGGCATGGTGGGCCGGGGCGCCAAGCGTCAGGTGATGACCCCTTTCGGCGAGTTCTCGGAGATTTGCCGCACTTGCGGGGCATGCGCCAATGTCTGTCCCACCGGACACATGAAAGACTTCGGCAAAATTAGCGGCAAGACGCCCAAGCCCAAGCTTTCCGAATTCAACCTGGGCCTCACCAGCCGGGGCAACATCTACCGCACCTATCCCCAGGCCGTCCCGGCCACGCCGGTCATTGACCCGGCCAATTGCATCCAGTTCCTGACCGGAGACTGCGGGGTCTGCGCCCAATCATGCGTGGCTGGCGCCATCGACTACGGCCAGAAAGAAGAGACGTTGTCCGTCGATGTGGGCTCGGTAATCCTGGCTCCCGGATTTCGCACCTTCGACCCCCAGGGATTGCCTAACCTGTCGTACCATCACCCCAATGTGGTCACCACCCTGGAATTCGAACGCATCCTCAGCCCTGGGGGACCGTTCCAGGGTCATATACAGCGCCTGTCCGACGGCCGGGAGCCGAAGAAGATCGCCTGGATACTCTGCGTGGGTTCCCGAAGTGAGCGGGAAGGTTGCCAGGACTATTGCTCGGCGGTGTGCTGCATGACGGCCCTCAAACAGGCGATCATCGCCAAGGAGCACGTGGGCCCCGAGTTGGAGATGGCCCTCTTTTATATGGATATGCGCACCACCCGCAAGGGTTTCGAGAAATATTACGAGCGCGTCAAGAGCCAAGGAGCCCGGATGATCCGGGCCATGGTGCACTCGGTGCGGCCCGAGGGTAATTCGGGGGACCTCCGGCTGGATTACGTGACCGAAAATGGGGAGCCTTGCCTCGAAACCTTCGATATGGTGGTCCTGGCGGTGGGCATGGAGATTCCGGCCAGCACCAGAGAACTGGCCCGGAGGGTTGGAATCGACCTCAGTCCTCACGGGTTTGTAAAAGCCAGTTGCTTTGCCCCGGTGGCCACTTCCCGTCCCGGGATTTATGCCTGCGGCGCCTTTACCGGTCCGAAGGATATCCCGGAGTCGGTGCGGGAAGGCAGCGCCGCCGTTGCCGCCGCCACCAGAGCAATCGCGGCAGCCAGGAATACCCTGCTCAAAAAGAAGGAATACCCGCCGGAACGGGATGTCTGGACCGAACCGTGCCGCGTGGGGGTCTTTGTGTGCAACTGCGGCATCAATATCGGAGGCGTCGTCGACGTGCCGGCCATTGTGGAGCAGGCCCGGTCCATTCCCGATGTCGCTTACGCGCAGGAGAACCTTTTTACCTGCTCGGAAGACGCCCAGAATCAGATAATCGAGATGATAAAAGAACACCGCCTGAACCGGGTGGTGGTGGCGGCCTGCAGCCCCTCGACCCACCAGCCCATTTTTCAGGATATGCTTCGCAATGCCGGTCTCAACAAATATCTCTTCGAGATGGCCAATATTCGGAACCACTGCACCTGGGTTCATCAAGGTGAGCCGGAGGCCGCCACCCGGAAGTGCCGGGACCTGGTAAATATGGCAATTGCCAAGGCGCGGCTCCTTAAGCCGCTGCCTTATCTGTCCTTGGGGGTCAATAAAAAGGCCCTGGTCATCGGTGGTGGGGTCGCAGGCCTGAGCGCCACCCTGAGTCTGGCGGAGCAGGGTTATGCAGTGCATCTGGCCGAACGTAAGAGCCAGTTGGGCGGCCATGCCCTCAAGCTGCATACCACCTGGCGGGGAGAGCTGGTGGCCCCCTTTGTCCAAGAGTTAATTCAACAGGTAAACAGCCACAACAATATCGAGGTGCACCTTTCGGCCACTGCCCAAGGGGTCTCCGGCACGGTGGGTAATTTTACTACCACCCTGTCCACCGGCCAGGTAGTGGACCACGGCGCCGTCGTTCTGGCCACCGGTGCGGAGTCGTATAAACCCGAGGGCATGTATCTCTACAAAGAACACCCCAATGTGCTCCTGTCTCTGCAATTGGATCAAGAACTGGCCGCCATGAGCAATAAGGTGAAGAGTGCCCGATCGGCCGCGTTTATCCAGTGCGTGGGCTCCCGAGTGCCGGAGCGGCCTTACTGTAGCCGGGTGTGCTGCTCCCACAGTGTGGAAAATGCCCTCAAGCTCAAGGAAATTAACCCTGATGGTGAGGTTTTCATTCTCTATCGGGACATGCGCACCACCGGTGAGATGGAAATCCTCTACCAGCAGGCGCGGGAGCAGGGCGTCATTTTTATCCGCTATACCCCGGACTATCCCCCTAGGGTGGAAGCCAATGGGGATGGCCTCAGGATTACCGCAATGGATCACGTGCTTCACCGGCCAGTATCATTTCCGGTAGATCTTTTGACTCTGGCCACCGCCATCGTCCCCCATGACAATGCTCCCCTGGCGGAAATGTACAAGGTAGCCCTCAACGAAGAGGGGTTTTTCAATGAGGCCCACGCCAAGATCAGACCGGTGGATTGCGCCACTGAGGGCATATTTCTGGCAGGGCTGTGCCATAACCCCAAGCCCCTGGAGGATTCCATCCGCCTGGCCTGGGCCGCGGCGGCCCGGGCCGCCACTATCCTTTCCAAAGAATATCTGGAATTGGGGGCCAACATCGCCGTGCCCGTGCATGAAAACTGCGACGGCTGCGCCTTCTGTGTGGACGGCTGCCCCTTTAAGGCCATTACCCTGTTGGAATACATGTGGGAGAGCCAGGTCAAAAAAACCGTGGAAATCAACGAAATCCTCTGCAAAGGCTGCGGTTCCTGCATGGCCACCTGTCCGAAACAGGGTATTAACGTGGCCGGGTTCTCCCTCCAGCAGTTGGAAGCCCAGGTAGACGCAGCTTTGGGCCTGATCTAATCAGGGGAGATAATTTGCCTTATTTCGTAGTAAATTATTTTCTCATGGACATTATGGCCTTAGTGGAATGATGGAGAATTTGCAGAAATCATGTTATCATGTGAATATTCCGGACTAAACCTGGAGGCGCGTGGTAGTAAACCGCGTCATCCGACTCCCTTCAGGAGTTCATTATGAGTCCCGGCAAGCAGGTCTATAATCTGGCCCTGGTGGGAGCAGGGCGACAAGGCATGACCATCCTGGAAGCCTTGGTGCCTATCCAGCGGGATGACCAGCTCTTGCGTGTGGTGGCGGTGGCGGATCTGAACCCGGAAGCCCCCGGCATCCTTTATGCTTACCGGCATAATCTGTTGGTCACCGTCAATTTCACCGACCTGTTCCAAATCCCCGAATTGGACATCATCGTCAACGCCACCGGCCGCCCGGAAGTCGCTTTACAGTTGGACGGCCAGCGTCCCGGGAGATTGATAGTCCTCAATGTGGATCGCCCCCTTTCCTGGGAGGACTTCTGGGACCTCATCTCCATGGATCTTTCCTCGGTTCAGGCAGCCACCCCTTTGAAAACTGTCATTGTGGGGGGAGGGAAAGGAGGACATGAAGTTCTTCAGTTGATTGCCAGGGATCAGCATTACCAGCGCCGCATCGACATTCTCGGGGTGGTTGATCTCAACAGCCAGGCCCAGGGAATCATCCTGGCCAGAAATATGGGTATCCCCACCTTTACCGATTGCTCCCCCCTCCTGGAGTCAAATCCGGACCTTATTCTGGAACTTACCGGAGACCCCCGAGTGCGGGATAAAATTATTCAGCAAAAGGGGCCCGGCACCCAGATTATCGACCACAGTAAGGCGCGGCTTTTCTGGGATATTTTACATAGAGAAGAAGACCGGCTGCGGAGCAAGGTGGAGAGCGAAATCAGGATGGCCGGCCAACGCACTCGCTTTCAGAGAATATTCAACCACTTGCCCGATCCGGTCCTCGTGCTGCGCCCCAATTATTTAGTAGAGGAAGCCAATCTCCCCTTTCTGAACCGCTTCCACAAGACGGCTCATGAGGTTATCGGCAAGCCGTGTTATGAAGTATTGCGTCAGTTCGAAGAGCCCTGTGACCGTATGGGCCTGACCTGTCCTTTGCCGAGGGTTTTGGAGAAAGGGGAAACCGTCCAGATTTTGCAGCGCTCCGCCAACGGCGGCACGATTCGCTATGATGAAATCACCATGTCCCCTTTGTGTCCGCCGGAAGGGACCAAAAAAAGGCTTATCGAAGTTATCAAAGATGTCACCCCTCGCAAGGAGTTGGAGGAGGCCCTGCAGAGTTCGGAAGAAAGGACCCGGAAGGATAAGGCTTTTCTGGAGACCATTGTCAATGGCATTGCCGACCACATGATGGTGATCGACCTTAACTACCGGATCATCGAAGTGAACCGGGCTTTGCTGGAGATGGTGGGTCTGAAACGGGAAGAAGTGGTGGGCAAACATTGTTACGAAGTGTCGCACCACTTGAAAGTCCCGTGCACTACTCCGGATCATCCCTGTCCTTTAAAAGAGGCGGTGGCTACGGGTAAGGCCGCCTCAGCCACGCATGTGCACTTTGATAAGGATCGCCGGGAGCACTATTATCACGTGATCTGCCACCCGCTGTTTAATGAGGCAGGGCGGATTCATCGGGTAGTTGACCTGTCACGGGATATTACCCAGGAGATCCTGGCCCGCACGCATTTACTCCATGATGACAAGATGACCTCTTTGGGAAAGTTGTCCGCCAGTGTGGTGCACGAAATCAATAATCCCCTTACCGGCATACTCAACTTCGTCAGTTTGATGGAAAGCATGATGGGCCAGGAGGCCCTGAGCGAGGAGGAATTGGGTGATATCCGCCGCTATCTCGCCATGGTCCATAGTGAGACCGCCCGGATCGGCAGAACGATTGCCAACCTCCTGGCCTTTGCGCGCAAAACCAATCCGGAATTCAAACCGCTGGACCTCAACGCCATAGCCGCGGAGACGTTGTCTCTGACCGGGTACCAAATGCGGCTCCAGGGAATTACCATGGAGCGTCAACTGGCTAAGAACCTGTTTCCGGTCCTGGCGGATAAGGGACAGATGAAGCAGACGTTTTTGAATCTCTTCCTGAACGCTCAGGATGCCATGCCCCAGGGGGGGGTGCTCACCCTGGAAACGAAGAATTCCCGGCGCCACACGGTGGTGGTAAAGGTATCCGACACCGGAAGAGGTATCCCTAAGGAAAATTTCTCTCAGATCTTCGAACCGTTCTTTACGACGAAAAAGACCAGTTCCGGCGCGGGGCTGGGACTCTCCGTGGTGTACGGCATCGTCCGGGACCACCAGGGAACCATCAAAGTGGATAGCGTCCTGGGACAAGGGACCTCGTTTACCATTCGCCTGCCTGCCTTTAAGCCTGGAGAAAAAGATGCTGCCACATAAAAAGATCAGCATCCTTGTGGTGGATGATGAGGTGAGCATCCGCGAATCTTTGCACGGTTGGCTAAAACGGGGCGGCTATCAGGTGGAAACCGCGGCCGACGGGCTCGCGGCGCTGGATAAAATCCGGGAGAATCACTACGACATCGTGCTCATCGACGTTAAAATGCCAGAGATGGACGGCCTAACCCTGCTCAAGAAACTCAAGGAAAGCCAGGCCGACACGGCCATGCTCGTGATGACGGCCCACGGTGATATCCATGACGCCGTGGAAGCCATAAAGTTGGGGGCCTACGACTATCTGCTCAAGCCCTTCGAATTGGAGGAACTTAATTTCACCATCGAAAAAATGGTCGAGATGCAAAACCTGGCGATGGAGAACCTGATCCTAAAAGAGCGGCTGGCGACCATTACCCGCTTTGAAAACCTGGTGGGTCAGGCTCCGGTCATGCTCAAGCTGTTCGAAACCATCGTCAATGTCGCCCAAACCGACGCCACCGTCTTGATCACCGGGGAAACCGGCACCGGCAAAGAACTGGTGGCCAGGGCCATCCATGCCCAGAGTTCCCGGTGTTATGCCCCCTTTATAGCCCTCAACTGTGGAGCCTTTACGGAGCATCTCCTGGAAAGCGAGCTCTTCGGACATGAAAAAGGCGCGTTTACGGACGCCAAATATACTAAGAAAGGTCGCCTGGAAATGGCCCATGGCGGAACCCTCTTCCTGGATGAGGTGGGTGACATCTCCATGAAGATGCAGATCGACCTGCTAAGAGTCCTGGAGACCCGGGAATTCACCCGGGTAGGCGGGACCATCCCGTTGCGCAGCAATTTCCGGGTCATCGCCGCCACCAACCAGGACCTCCACGAGGGCATTCGGTGCAAAACTTTTCGCCAGGACCTGTTCTACCGCCTGAACGTCATCCATCTCCCGGTGCCGCCCTTGCGGGAGCGTGCGGAAGATATTCCCCTGCTGGCGCAACATTTCCTGAGACGCTACGCCACGGAGACCAAAAAGAAGATCGACTCTATCCTGCCAAAGGCCATGGAGGCGATGCAGCGCTATTCCTGGCCGGGAAACGTCCGGGAGTTGGAAAACGCCATTGAAAGGGCGGTCGTGGTGGGGAAAAGCCGGCAGATCAAGCCCGGTGACCTGCCTTTTGTAGCTGCAGACGGCGCCGCGGAATTGGGGGAATTATCCCTGGAGGAACTGGAGCGCCAACATATTGCCCGGCTCCTGGCCTCCAAAGGCGGCAACCTCTCCAATGTGGCCAGGGTGCTGCGCATCAACCGCTCCACGCTCTACGAAAAAATCAAAAAATACGGCCTCACCTCTTGAAAACAAAGTGCATCGAGGCCTCCGGCCTTAAGAATTCATGCCTCCCCCCCCGTTTTTAGGCTTGGTGGCTTTGGGTCCGGTTGATCCGGAAATCCTGCGGCAGTTGCGTATCGCCATCACCAAAATTCTTTTCCTGCCGGCGCGAGTCCTGCGCCCCAAACCTTTACCCCTGCAAGCCTACCACATGGTACGGCAACAGTACCACTCCACCAGGCTCTTGGAACACTTATTAACCGACGATGATTCCCACGCCTTCCGGATATTAGGGGTTACCACGGCGGACCTCTTTATTCCGATATTTACCTTCGTTTTCGGTGAAGCCCAGTTGGAAGGAAAGGCTGCGATTATCTCCATGTTTCGGCTCCGGGGCGAAGTTGGGGGTTTCGCGACGCCAAAGTCTATTTTTTTAAGAAGACTCATCAAATTAAGCCTGCATGAATTGGGTCATACCTTCGGCCTGGGGCACTGCCGGCAAGATGGTTGTCTTTCAGGATTTTCCGCCAACCTGGAGACTTTTGACGGGAAGAACCTGGCCTTTTGCAAATATTGCCGGGCCCTTTTGATCGACTACTTTCGGGACAATGGACTGAAGCTACAACTTAAGCGGTACCAAGAAACTCCCGCACCAGGCGATCCCATCCCAGCTGAGGATAGGCGCCGAAGACATCGTCGATGATCATGCCCCCGGAAGGCATCGTCACCCCTACCATGGATTCAAGCATTCCCAAAAGCCGGTGGGATTCATGCTCCATCCAGGCGACATTGCACTGGCCAAAAAGCATCTTTTCCAGGTCCGGCTTCAGATTGGTGGGGGTAACCACGAACAGCCAGCCCTCGCCATACGGGTCATCATGCGGCAGTCTGGGATTTTGCCGGACCCTGGGATTCACCGCCTCAATGACTCCATCCAGCGGCGCCAGGACCGCGGCTGGTTTCCCCTGGCGGCTCAGGGTCAACGCCACTTCATCTGCGTGAATCTCCTTCCCGAGGTCGGGGAGCATGATTTTAGCGGCGGGACCAAGGACCTTTTGGGAAAAGTCGTCTAAACCGATGCGGACTCGACCGGCATGCTCCAGCGCGACCCAGGTATGACCACGGTGGAGAAAGCTGGAGGTCGGCACCGTAATGCCGAAAACCTCTTGCACTTTGGGTTTTTCCGGGGCCAGAAAGAAATCTAATTGCTCTTCCAGGAGCTCATCAAAGGAACATTGATGACAATGTCTGGTCTTCATCAATTGGCACTTTGGCTGCTCCCCGGAGCGTTGGTGCATCTTTTTCTCCCAGGCGGCAGCATGACCCTTCTTAGCCCGCGGCTGTTGGTCGGCCTGCCTCCCGGCCAAATTGTCGGACGCGGCTTCGGTCATGGCCCGATCGAATTCACAGTTCGCACAATCGAAGTTCTTATTGCAGATCTTGAAATCGATCACGCAGGCTTCCATCCAGATGCAGGGCTTTTTCCCTTGGGTAATTTGGTTTGTCATGACCTCACCTTCCCCAGCTTACAAGCTGCACCGGCAGGCCGGAGCCTCGAGCGGCTGGCCCCGCCCTGCCAGGCCATCGTGTTTTCATAGTTTCCTCTTCCAGCCTTTAGTTGTGAGCGGCAAGAAAAACTCCCGTTCCAGAGCTTGCCAGCCTAACTGGGGATAATGACCAAAGACATCGTCAATTATCGAGCCGCCGTCCGGGAGAGTGCAGGTGGAGCCCATGAGGTTCAGCAAACGGTGAGCCTCTAAATCGATCCATTCGACATTGCCCTCTCCAAAAGCCAGGTTGTCCAGATTACGCTGGAGATTGATGGGCTTGACCAAAAACAGCCAGCCTTCTCCGTAAGGGTCATCGTGGACCAAGTTGAGCTGACGACGCACCTTGGGGTTGATGGCCTCGATAATCCCATCCACTGGCGCCAGGAAGGCGGCTATACGTTTTTGCCTGACCAAAGCCATGCAAACGTGATCCTGACGGGAAATCTTTCCTACTTCAGGAAAGGTAAATTTGTCTGCCGGGCCCAAGACTTTCTGAGAAAAGTCATCCAATCCCACCCGCACCCGGTCGTCGCTTTCCACCACGGCCCAGGTGTGGCCCCGGTGCAAATAATAGGTATCGGTGGGCACTTGGAAGCCGAAGACCTCAGCCATCTGTGGCTGTGACCGCGCTGGCGGAGGTTCCCACCTCTCTTTCTCCACGTTTGTTTGCCTGGACATGACCTATGCCTCCTTTATGATCTTGAGTTTGTGAACTTCTTTTTCAGGCTTTTTAAGAAAAACTCCTGGACCAGGGGCCGCCAGCCGATTTCCGGATAATGGCCATAGAGGTCATCAACGACGGTGCCGCCATCCGGCAGGGTAACGCCCACCGTGCTGTCCATAAGGTTAAGTAACCGGTGAAATTCTTCATCGATCCAGGTGGCGTTAGCTTCTCCGGAGAACAGATTGTCCAGGTTGCGCCCTAAATCAGTGGGTTTGAGCCTGAACAGCCAGCCTTCTCCGTAAGGATCATCGTGAATCAAGCTGGGCTTCTGGCGAATCTTGGGGTTAATGGCTTCGATTACGCCATCCACCGGCGCCTCGAAGGAAGCCTTACGTCCCTGTTTGAACAGGGCCAGGCAGAGATGATCCTGGTAATTCACCTTGCCGACCTCGGGCAACTTGAGGTCGTCCGACGGACCCAGGATCTTCTGGGAAAAGTCATCCAAGCCCACCCGCACCCGGTCATCGCTTTCCACTACGGCCCAGGCATGGCCCCGATGCAAATAATAGGTCTCAGTGGGTACCTGAAAACCATAAATCTCCACCATTTTCGTATAATTATTCATGATGACATCCATCCTTTGGGGTTTGATCTATAGTGGAGCAATGAATATGCCAACCCCCGCCCGCTAGTTTATCTTATTGATATTACTACTAAACCTATGTAAGGGCTCTTATTGTAGACCATTACAACCTGTTGGATAAAGCAACAAGTAAATCCTCTTTAATCAGTTAATATATTGATTTAATTATTAAATATAACTTGTTGTAAATTCCTACGAATTAATCTAGAGGCAAGCGGCCTGACTTGACGGCGAAGGATGGTAACCCGGGGCGGGGGGGAGCTTAACTCTTGTGAGATTGCCACGAAATTTTTGGGGAAACCGAAATCCAAGACTCCTCACCAAATGAATCTGTGGGATACTTGATTACCCCCAGTACAAGATTCCCATTGATTTTCTCATTTCTGGTATAAATTTTTAAACCAAAAGACCTGAACGATTTAGGACGATAGATTATTTATTATGTGATATCATTAGGTTATATTTATGGTATGGCTTGGTATGATAAGTGCATGGATATATTGCATAGATGAACTGATTAAGGAAACCCCCAATTCCCCCCTTAAAAGTTCATATACCAATTCTCCTTTTCACTGGCCGGGACTCCCCCTCTCGGCCAGTTTGTTTTTTTCCCTTAATTGTTCCATTATATTGATTCGATTTGTTCACCTGCCGCCGTCGACAAACCAGATAGCACCATGCAAGATGGCTGTTCTTTCATTTGCAAACCACCGATAACTGTTGTATTGGTATTTTAAACCTTATGGCGAGTGAATCCTTGTAAATGGCGCCATCGCAACGCCTGCTGACTCGATTGACCCTTTACAATCCATGAACCCAAAGGAATAATCCTCATGCCCAGCGAAATTCTCAATCTAACGGCTCAAATAGTTATATCGCATGCCTCCATGACTGAACTAACTCCCAAAGAATTAATCGCGGAAATTAAGAGCATTCATGATGTCTTGGTTTCCTTGGATAAAGAAGTTGTAGTTACAGAACCCAAGCCCCCAGTGACCCGACAGCGCAAGCTTCGAAAAGTTAAAATAGAAGCATCCCCTGAAGCCAACGCGGTTAAAAATGAGGAAGGGTTGCCTGTTGGAGATCCGGATTATATGGAGTTTATGGAAAGCCGGGAAGGGTAAGCGGAACCAGATAGTTACCTTGGTCATTAATTGTGATGGAGAAACCATGAGCAAATACATGCATCTCACAGTCACTGTTAATCCTTATTATCAAAAGAATTTGGAGGATACTTATCCAAATTTGACTCGTCGTTTAAAGGCGTTAGATCAAGACTTGGTGGAACGGAATCCTTCACTTTATGCAATTGCGGGACAATTGGATAAACTTCTTTATGCCTTCGATGGCACGCCGGTCAGAGAGGTGCTTCTCCGGCATAGAGATAGTCTTCGCAACCTTCATAAGGGCATTGAAGAGAATATAGCCGATTGGAATCTCGCCCAAGCTGATGGCCTTCTTTATAAGCTAGAGGATCTATTTGACAAAATAGAATCTGAATTAGATTAAGACTATAGTGGCAAACCACTGAAAGAAATTGGTGACCTAAAGATCGATTTCTTTTCATCAATCCCCGAAGAGGGGCCAAAAGCAGATGCGGCCTCAAGCCACTCAAGACCCCCGTTCTGAAGTATTTTCTCCTGTAGTGGTCAAAATCAAAATTCTTGATTATTTTTATCAGTTCGTATATTAACCTAATCTAGGACCTCAGATGACCAAGAGATACAGTATCGAAAAATCCACCGGCTTTATCATTTACCGCACCGCTCTGGCGATGAAGGGAGCTTTGCAACGGACTCTGAAGGAACACGGATTTGATATTACCCCTGAGCAATATGGGATTCTAATGCTTCTCCGGGAAGAGGAGGGGCTTTCTCAAAAGGAGATTGGCGACGTACTCTTCAAGGATAAGCCCAACATCAGCCGGATGTTGGACGCCCTGGAGAGGAAAAGATTAATCCTGCGCCAGTCAACCGACCGCAGAAGTTTTGCCATATTCCTAACCGCAGAAGGAAAAAAGCTGGCAGAAGATATCCTTCCTATCAAACTGCAACTGGAAAAAAAAGCGCTCAATGGCTTGTTAGCGAGGGAACTAGAACTATTGGAAAGCCTTATTAATAAAATCTATGGGAATATTTCGTAATTTTTTTTAAGGTTAAAGTTATTATAATAACCGTTAATCATAGAACTATATATACCGGTGCCAAAAAGTCTCCTTCATCATCTATTGCCTTAAAATATTTTTTTGGATATAAAGTTACTATGTTAACCGTTAATGTCTTAATCGTAATCCAGGGCTTCCGGAGGGAGCTATGAAAACCTTGGCTTCGGCTTTGGTTATTTTTTGCCTGGCTCTTGGGCTTGCTGGTTGCGCCGACCTCAAAACCCCCGAACAAAAATTTGCCAACCTGGAGAAAAGGGCGGCCGGGGGAGATGTGCTGGCCTGGTATAGCCTGGGACTCATGTATGAACGGGGATACGGCGTCGCCCAGGATATATGTCAGGCTGTCTTATGCTTCAGAAAGGCGGCGGAGCAAGGACAGGTTGAGGCCCAATATCGTCTCGGTTCCATGTATTACCATGGCCAGGGGGTATCGAGAGATGTAAAGCAGGCCGCCGAGTGGTATAAACAAGCCGCGCAGCAAGGATCAACCCCGGCCCAGGCGGCCCTGGGCAATATGTATTTATCGGGTGAAGGAGTGGACCAGGATAGTTCCAAGGCCGCGTACTGGCATAAAAAATCTTTAAAACTAAAGAAACATGTCGATTTTACGCGTGATTAAGCATCTCGACCGTATTCGCAACGAGGTCCGGCCGGAATGTGGGATCATTCAGCGCCTTGTTCTCCTAGCTTTCTCTAGCCCTCTCCATATTGGCGCGGTATAGTCTGCCGATATGCCCTTTCCGCGGTTGCTAATTCCTTCTGAATTTCCTTGACAATATGTCGGATAATTCTATATTGTGACGGTAAGTTCATATTATGAAGGATAGATGCAGCGCCGGAGGCCAGACGATGGAAGACCAGAAGCTCCCAAGGCGGGAAAGGGAGAAATTGCGGCAGCGTCAAGAGATGCTCGCCACCGCGCTCGATCTTTTCTCGCGGAAGGGATACCACAACGTCTCCATGCACGAAATCGCCCAGAAGGCCGAGTTCGCCATCGGCACCCTTTACAAGTTTTTCCAGAATAAGGAGGACCTTTACAAGGCCCTGGTTTTGGAGTTATGCGACGAGTTTGAAGACTCGATCATGCGAGCAATTGAACAACCGCAGGACGAAGCAGAAAAACTGCGCAGTTATGTTCGGGCCAAAACCGAGGTGTTTCGCCGCAACCTCCCATTCATTCGCCTGTATCTGGCCGAGAGCAGAGGAGCGAGCTTCAACCTCAAGGCTGGCTTGGATGATGAAATCCGCAAACGATATTACATTTCTCTGGAAAGCATTGCTGCCATCTTTGCCAGTGGCATCAAAAACCAACGTTTTAAGAAAATCGCCGACCCCTATTACCTGGCGGTAGCGCTATCCAGCGTCATAGATGCGTTTCTGCTTCTCTGGCTCGACGCGCCCGAGAGTCATCCTTACCCGGAAGATCCGGACGCTATTTTGAATATTTTCTTCAAGGGACTGATTGACCCGTGATTTTTGGCTCGGGTTTTCAAAATGAATATGTTCATCACCGCTATTGGGGAGATTTCTGATGCAACAGAACAAGAATAATTATGCACCACTTATATGGGCTGCGGCCTTGATGGCTCTGACAATTTTGCTGGGCGGCTGTGATCGCGGGCAGGGGCAGCAAGCCAAGCCCCCGGTCCCGGAAGTGGCTGCGGTGGCCCTTCAGCCGCAGCAGGTTGAGCTGACCACCGAGTTACCGGGCCGTACGTCTCCCTACCTGGTGGCGGAGATCCGGCCGCAGGTCAATGGCATTATACAGAAGCGCCTGTTTAAGGAGGGCTCCGATGTCAAAGCCGGACAACTGCTATACCAGATTGATCCCGCCCCGTTTCAGGTGGCCTATGACTCTGCCAAGGCATCGCTGGGCAAGGCGCAAGCCAATCTGCCCTCGATCCGGCTGAGGGCCGAACGACACAGGGAATTGCTGGTCGACAAAGCGGTTAGCAAGCAGGACTACGACGATGCGGCAGCCGCCATGGAACAGGCCCGGTCCGAGATTGCCTATTGGCAAGCCGCGGTTGCAGGGGCCCGCATCAATTTGGGCTACACCCGGGTCACCGCGCCCATATCAGGGCGCATCGGCAAGTCCAGCGTCACGGACGGTGCGCTGGTGACTGCATATCAGCCCACTTTCCTGGCAACCATCCAACAGCTCGACCCCATTTATGTGGATGTGACCCAATCGTCCGCCGAGCTGCTGCGTTTGAAACGCAACCTGGAAACCGGCCGGCTCACCGCCAATGGAGCCAATGGGAAAAAAGTCCGTATTCTGCTGGAAGACGGAACCCCATATCCCTTGGAAGGCGCCTTGCAGTTCCGTGACATCACGGTGGACTCGACGACCGGGTCTTTCACCTTGCGGATCGTGGTCCCGAATCCGAAGCATCTGCTCCTGCCGGGCATGTTCGTGCGGGCCGTGGTCCAGGAGGGTATCGCCGCGCAGGCCCTCCTGATTCCTCAACAAGGGGTCAGCCGCACCCCCAAGGGGGAACCCATCGCACTGGTCGTGGATGAGGCCGGAAAGGTCCAGCAGCGGGTGTTGACCCTCAATCGAGCCATTGGCGACCAATGGCTCGTTTCATCCGGGCTGTCGCCCGGAGAGCGTGTGATCGTCGAAGGCATGATGAAGGTGCGGCCGGGCGCCGCCGTAAAGGTCATTCCCTGGAATAGCCCCAAGGCCGGCGAGGAAGCCCCGAATACGAAACGCGCGGCTGCAGAATCGAACTAAGGGAGAATGTGATGTTATCGAACTTCTTTCTGGACCGCCCGGTTTTCGCCTGGGTCATCGCCATCATTATGATGCTGGCGGGCGGTCTGGCGATCCATAATTTGCCTATTTCCCAATATCCGCCCATCGCACCCCCGTCCATCGCCATTGACGCCTTTTATCCCGGGGCCTCTGCCGAAACCGTTGAGAACAGCGTTATTCAGATCATCGAGCAGAAGATGACCGGATTCGACAAGTTGCTGTACATGTCCGCCACCAGCGATGCTTCCGGCGCCGGGAGGATCGAACTCACCTTTGCGCCGGGCACCGATCCTGACCTCGCCTGGGCCCAGGTGCAAAACAAGCTTCAGCTCGCCATGGCAAGTTTGCCCGATGTGGTGCAGCGCCAGGGCGTCAAGGTCAGCAAGTCCACCAGAAACTGGCTCATCATTGTGGGTCTGACCTCTGAAGATGGCAGCATGGATGAATTTGACCTGGCGGACTACGCGCAGGCCAATGTCGAGCAGGTGCTGGCGCGGGTGCCGGGAGTGGGTGAAGTGGAAGTCTTCGCTTCCCAGTACGCCATGCGGCTCTGGGTCAATCCGGATAAACTGGCTGATTACCGTCTGACGATGGAAGATGTCGTCCAAGGGCTTCAGGCCTACAACGTGGAGATTTCGGCCGGTCAGTTCGGCGGGGCGCCGGCGGTGGCAGGTCAGCGGCTGAACGCCTCGGTCATCGTCCAGAACCTGCTCAAGACCCCGGAGGAGTTTGCCGCCATCCCGCTGCGCGTCAACCCTGACGGCTCCATCGTGCGCGTGCGCGATGTGGGACGGACGGAGTTGGGCACCGAGCGCTACGGCAGCAACGTGCTTTACAACGGTCAACCAGGGGCCGCCCTGGCCGTCCGGCAGGCCGCCGGCGCCAATGCGCTGGCAACCGGCGACGCCGTCAAGGCGAAAATGCAGGAGCTATCCCGTTACTTCCCCCCCGGCATGAAGGTCATCTACCCCTATGACACCACCCCCTTTGTGAAGGTGGCCATCGACGAGGTGGTGTGGACCCTGTTCGAGGCGATTCTGCTGGTCTTTCTGGTGATGTATCTCTTTCTGGGAAATATCCGGGCCACGCTGATTCCGACCCTGGCGGTGCCCGTGGTGATCCTGGGAACCTTCGCAGTCCTGGGATTGTTCGGGTTCTCCATCAACATGCTGACCATGTTTGCCATGGTGCTGGCCATCGGCCTGCTGGTGGACGACGCCATCGTGGTGGTGGAAAACGTGGAACGGGTCATGAGCGAGGAGGGACTTTCGCCCCGGGAGGCGACCCGCAAGTCCATGCGAGAAATCACCAGCGCCTTGATCGGCATCGGGCTGGTGCTCTCGGCGGTGTTCGGCCCTATGGCGTTCTTCGGCGGCTCCACCGGGGTCATCTACCGCCAGTTTTCTGTGACCGTGATCGCCGCCATGCTGCTGTCGGTCTTGGTAGCTCTGATTCTAACCCCGGTTCTGTGCGCCTCGCTCCTCAAGCCGGTAGTTAAGGGGCATGAAGCCGCGGAGACCGGTTTTTATTTGTTTCGGCCATTTTTCCGGTGGTTCGACCGGGTGTTTTTTTGGACCCGGGACAGGTACCAGGCCATGGTCGGCCGGATACTCACCAGGAAGCTCCGCTATTTCGTTATTTACCTGGTGATAGTGGCGGCTCTGGTCTTCCTCTTCCAACGCATGCCCACCGCCTATCTCCCCAGTGAAGACCAGGGCATCATGTTTATCCAGGCGATGTTGCCCACAGGCTCGACCCTGGAGCAGACCAAGCTGGTCCTGGATCAAGTCCGCAGCCATTTTCTGGAGGATGAAAAGGAAGCGGTGACGTCTATTTTCACGGTCGCGGGCCGGGGCTTTTCCGGAACCGGGCAGAACGTGGGGCTGGCATTCGTTAAGCTCAAAGACTGGGAACTGCGCCCTGGGGCGAACCTGAAAGTAAGTGCCCTGGCGGGACGCGCCATGGGTAAGTTCTCACAGATCCGTAACGCTATGGTGTTCGCCTTCCCGCCCCCGGCAGTCCTTGAGCTTGGACAGGCGGGCGGGTTCGACTTTCAATTGCAGGACCGAGGCGGGCTGGGTCACGAAGCCTTGATGGCGGCCCGCAACCAGATGCTCGGCATGACCGCAAAGGACCCGCGGCTGATGCGCGTCCGCCCCAACGGCCTGGAAGATGTGTCCCAATACCGCATCGACGTGGATTGGGAAAAGGCCGGCGCACTGGGGGTTCCCATCAACTCCATCCACACCACTATCTCGTCGGCCTTCGGCAGCGCCTACGTGAACGACTTCATACAGGGGGGACGAGTCAAGCGGGTATACGTCCAGGCCGACGCACCCTACCGTATGTTGCCCAAAGACCTGGAGCGGCTCTATGTTCGCAACGCCTCAGGGTCGATGACGCCGTTTGCTTCCTTCGCCGCCGGCCACTGGTTCCAAGGGTCGCCGCGCCTGGAGCGTTTCAATAGCTTCCCGTCGATGAACATCTGGGGTGAACCGCCGCCCGGGAGGAGTTCGGGGGAAGCGATGCAAGCCATGGAAGAGATCGTTTCGAAGCTGCCCAAGGGCATCGGCTTTGACTGGACCGGGCTCTCCTACCAGGAGCGGATGGCAAAGTCCCAGACCGGGCTGCTCTACGCCTTTTCCATGATCGTGATTTTTCTCTGCCTGGCGGCCCTGTACGAGAGCTGGACCGTTCCTATCGCGATCTTACTGGCCTTACCGCTCGGGGTCATCGGCGGAGTGGTGGCCTCATCGCTTCGGGGACTGCCTAACGATGTGTACTTCCAGATCGGGCTCCTCACCGTTTTAGGTCTCACGACCAAAAACGCCATTTTGATCGTTCAGTTCGCCATGGCCAAGGTAGACGAGGGCATGGGGTTGATCGAGGCCACGCTGGAAGGGGCCAAATTAAGGCTGCGGCCCATCGTCATGACCTCGCTGGCCTTCGGCTTCGGCGTCCTCCCCCTGGCAATGGCCACCGGGGCCGGCGCTGGAGCGCAAACGGCCATCGGCACCGGCGTCCTGGGCGGGATGGCTACGGCCACCTTCCTGGCGATCTTCTTCATCCCCCTCTTTTTTGTAGGGGTGGTGCAACTGTTTGGAAAAAAGCCAGTCGCCCAAACGGAAGAGCCGGGTTCGGATACTCCGAATCCTCCAGAGGGGCAGTGACATGATAAAGAAGCTATATTCTTTTTTGGCAATAACGGCCGTTCTTCTCAGCGGTTGCACCATGACGCCGAAATATACCCGGCCCGATGCGCCGGTTCCCGCGGGCTGGCCCGGTGGTCAGGCCTACAAAGAGACCCCAGCCATGCAAGGGGCTCCGGCTGCCGCCGACCTGCAATGGCGGGAATTCTTCGCCGATACGCGGCTTCAAACGGTCATCGCGAAAGCCTTGAACAACAACCGTGATCTGCGCGTGGCCGCCTTGAATGTTGAAAGAGCGCGCGCGTTATACCGCGTCCAGCGCGCCGAGCTTTTCCCGAAGGTGGAAACGGGCCTCATAGCCAGCAAGCAACACGTTAGAATTTCCGGCACCACCGGTTTGGTGACCTTGGAGGAGTATGGCGCCAATCTGGGCATCACTTCCTGGGAGATTGATCTCTTCGGCCGTATCCGCAGCCTGGGAAAAAGGGCGTTGGAGGAATACTTCGCCACGGAACAGGCCCGCCGCGGCGCGCAGATATTGCTAGTGTCCGAAGTTGCCAACGCTTATCTGACCCTTGCCGCGGATCGGGAAAACCTCCAACTGGCCAAATCCACCCTCGAGGCCCAGCAGGCCTCTTACAAGGTGATTCGACGGCGCTTTGAAGTCGGGCTCGCCCCCGAACTGGATCTTCGCCAGGTCCAAACCAGAGTGGATGCGGCGCGGGTTGACGTCGCCCAATACACCGAACGGGCCGCTCAAGATGCAAATGCCCTTAACCTGCTGGCAGGCTCGCCGGTGCCCGCCGATTTGTTGCCGGGACAGTTGAGCGTTGTCAAACCGTTGCCGGACGTTTCGCCCGGGATGTCCTCCGAAGTGCTTCTGTGTCGCCCTGATATTCTTCAGTCGGAATACTTACTCAAGGCCGCCAATGCAAATATCGGCGCCGCCCGGGCGGCTTTCTTTCCCCGCATTTCTCTCACGTCCGCGATAGGCAGCGCCAGCGGTGATCTGTCTGGTCTGTTCAAATCCGGCTCGTTCGTCTGGAATTACGCCCCCCAGGTCGTTCTGCCAATTTTCGATGCCCGCACCTGGTCGGCGCTCAACGTAACCAAGGTGGATAAGGAGATCGCCATTGCTCAATACGAGAAGGCAATCCAGGCGGCCTTCAAAGATGTTGCCGATGCACTCGCCAGGCGAGGAACCTTGGGGGATCGGATGGAGGCGCAGCAATCCCTGCTCGATGCTACCGCGCAAACTTACCGGCTCTCCACTGCCCGATATGAGAAGGGGATCGACATCTATTTGAACGTGCTGGATGCGCAACGTTCTCTCTACTCCGCCCAGCAGGGACTCATCGCCGTCCGTCTGGCGAAACTCGCCAATCAGGTGCGGCTTTATGCGGTACTGGGCGGGGGCGGCGGACCAAGCACGCCATAAGGTTCATAGTGCAAAAGTTACAATAGGGAAGTTACTTCCGACCGTTCCTCCCCACCTTGTCGGCTAGCATCGTACAGTCTTATGGTGGGGAGTAGGTCAATAATTTGACATCAACTAACTCCCAGCACCACCTTCAGTTTGCCCAGCAGGTCGGCGGCATCGCTTTCACCGGGGTTGACCGGCAGCCGTCCCAGCACGCCCAACCCTTCGCTGGCCTCGTGGAACTCCTCGTCGGAAAGCGGGCTGACCACCGCAGTATTCACCATGGCATTGACCTTGACGAGCTTCAGGACGAGATCTAAAGGTGCGATGTCCGGCAGGTCAGAGTCAATGATCATGAGGTGTGGGGCGGAGGTGCGCGCCGCTTCCAGGGCTTCAGCCCCGGAAACCACGTACTTAAGGTCTACCTCCGGGTTTGTCGCCAAAGCGGCGGTGAAAGCCTGCATGGCTTGAGGGCGAGCGGTAGCGAAAACGATACGCAGCATGGAAAAACCTCATATATAATAATGAACGCGGAGCGGAACCCTAATCCGGATGCCAAGCTCCGCGTTGCAAGGTTTATTGGACGCAATTACTTGATCCTGCCAGAGCACCCCGCCGGTAGTAATCGGCAATCGCCTCTCCCAATGTGTTGACCGCTTCAGTGAGCGCCGCCGCCGCAGGTGAACTCGGTGCTAAACTGCGGCAGCCGGCCATGCAAGAGAGCCTCCACGGCTTCTCCCACGGTTTGGGCGTCGCCGCCGTGCATGACATTGATTCCCACCTGTTGGAACCCCATAAGCGGCCGCATGCCCATGCCGCCGGCAATAAGAACCTTCACGCCGTTTTGGGCCAGATGATTGACCGGGGCCATGCAGCCGCCCTGTTGGTGGGGAACATTGGGCAGCGTTGCGACCTCCAGCACTTTCCCTTCGGCGATTTTCACCAGGGTGTAAAGGTCACAGTGGCCGAAATGGGCCCCGAGCGGGGCATCAAGCCCGCCAGGATGGTTTGAGGGCACGGCAACGATTGTGCTATTCACAGTATTCTCCTTATATTTATGAAAATGTGGCGCCGGCTTCCCCGCCGGCGTGGGAACTATCGGCCTAGGCCGGCCAATGCTTCAATTTTAGCCCAGGCGTGGGCCAACTCGCGGCTAAAATCCGTTTCGGGCAACTCGGTCACCACGAGCCCCTGGATCATGGCTCTGGTAACCAGCATATCGTGGGGCAGTCGCGCGATAACCGTGTAGCTTTCCGCCTGGCAAAAAGCCTCTATCCGAGCGGCTTCCTCATAATTGAGGTCATGCTTGTTAATGATGACGGCCAGGGCAGTCTGAAAGTGTCGGCACAAGTCCGCTACCCGTTCCAGGTCGTGTCGCCCTGAGGGGGTGGGCTCCGTGACGGCCACGGCCAGGTGGGCTCCCGACAGCGAGCTGATCACCGGACAGCCAATACCCGGTGCCCCGTCGCACAGCACCAGGTCGGCGCCCCGGGCCTTAGCCAGTTCTCGCGCCTGTTGTTTCAGAACCATTACCAGTCTGCCCGAATTCTCCGCGCCCGGCAAGAGTTGGGCATGGACCAGGGGACCGAAGCGGGTGGCCGAGACGAACCATTGGCCGCAGTGTCTCTCGGGAAACCGGATGGCCGCATTCGGACAGAAGGCCACACAGACCTTGCAGCCCTCGCAGCGTACCGGGTCAACCGCAAAACCCGCCCCATTCTCCCGGATCGCCCCAAACTGGCACATGGTGGCACAGAGACCGCAGCCATCGCATTTCTCGCCGTCGATTTCGGCCTCATGCCCAGAGTAAAATTCCTCCAGGCGTTCTTTGGTCGGTTGCAGCAGCAAGTGCAGGTCCGGGGCGTCCACGTCCAGATCGCAGATGATCTTGCCTTCGGCCAGATGTGCGAAGGCCCCGGTAAGGGAGGTTTTCCCCGTGCCACCCTTGCCGCTAATGATGATAACCTCACGCATGTGCGGCTGCCTGGAGGTGGATTTGATTTGCCAGGTTGCGGATCTTGCCCTTAAGGGAGACAAAGGTCTGCTTGAGACTGGGGGATACCGTCGCGATGATCCGGCCGTGTGCATAGGCCTCGGCGATGGCCCGGTCGTAGGGAATCTCGGCCAGGATCGGCAGCCCTTTCTCGCGGCAGAACCGGTAAATGGCCTCAGTGCCTACTCCGGCCCGATTGATCACGGCCCCCAGAGGCTTTTTAAGGGGCGCAAAGGCTTCCCAGGCGAGCTTAAAATCATAGACGCCAAAAGGAGTGGGCTCGGTCACCAGGACAATAACATCACTGTCCAGCACCGCATTGACCGCGGGGCAGCTCACCCCCGGCGGCGCGTCGATGATGGCATCTCCACCGGTTTCAGCCAGAATCTGATCTAGCCTGGCCTTCACCAGACGCATCAGGGGCGGACTCATGGCCTCGCCGATGCGCAATCTTCCGGATAGAAACCCCACGTCACCGGCTTGCCCCCAACTGATCTCCCCCAATTCCCGCTGGCCGGCAGAAATGGCTTTTCCGGGACACACCGCCATGCAGCCGCCACAGCCATGACACATCTCAGGAAAGATCAAGATCACCTGGTTGAATACACTCACGGCCTTAAACTGGCAAAGCTCCGAGCAGGCGGCGCAATAGGTGCATTTTGCCTCATCCACCTCCGGCACCATCATATGCGCCATTGCGCTCTCGGCAATGACCGGTTGGAGAAAGAGATGCAAGTTGGGCTCCTCCACGTCCAGGTCCACGCCCACCACCGGCCCGTCCCAGACCGCAGCCAGAGACGCGGTAACCGTGGTCTTACCGGTGCCGCCCTTGCCGCTTGCTACCGCCACGATCATCGTCCGGCCCGGTTTGGCGTTTGCGCCATCTCCACCTGGCCGTCATTAAATCGCTGCACGGCCTGGCCTACGGTCAGCCCCTCCAGGTTCTGCCCCACCTTGATGCCTGCGGCCGTCAGGGCCTTGAAGGCTTTGGGGCCGACATAGCCGGTAAGCAGACAGCTCACGCCGGCCCGGGCGATCAGCTCCGCTGCCTTGATGCCCGCCCCCTGAGCCATCAATTGGGACTGGCCATTATCAATGTATTGGGTATGCATGGTTTCCAGGTTCACCACCACGAAACCCGCGGCCCTGCCGAAGCGGGGATCAATTTGATCGTCCAGTGAAGGACCTTCACTCGTTACCGCAACCATGTTCATGCTCAACACCTTCTTGGGTCAATCACATTTTAAAGGGCCGGAACGGCCCTAAAAGGTCTCCAAAAATTCTCTAACCAACGGACTTATCTTTGATCGGTCTTGGTAGGTTTTGTTTCCTGCCAGCCTACTGCCGAACCATTGGTTTGCCGCACTGGGGACAATTCACCTGAACGCATGGAATCCCGCGTTCATGGGGGGCGCTGGCCCCGCAAGCCGGGCAACGGCATCTATCCTGGGTCCCTGCGGTTTGCCCGACTCCTGATCCCGCCAACCCGCCGCCCGCACCCTGACTGCGGCACCGGCCACCCGGCCCACTTCCTTGTCCTCCGCCTTGTCCTTTGCCGCCTCTCCCTGCTGGCATGTGCAGTTTACCTCCTTGGACAAATGTGCGCAATGCAAGGGTGCCAAGGGAGACCGGCCCTTGCAGCCAAGCGATTCTCCCGTAACTCCCCCTGCAAACTTATTTGGACCTAAGGTATTATACCTGCGATGGTTTAAATGAACAAGTGGTCGTTATAAAAATTTCCCTTACGGTTTTATCTCGAGGCGCCATTTTGTTCTCTGCGCCATGCTTTATGGGTGCGAGATTCACTTGTCAGCCCAGTCAAAGGGTATATTACTGCCACTCTTCGCTTCGATTGAGCCAATCGGGTTATTTTATCTCATTAAGAGGAGTTCGTGGGTTTACTGCGCGGCCAAACCCGAGAGGCGTCAGGGAGAACCATGGGGAAATAATATCTGTTTTCTTGATGCAGAGAGTTCAGACTTGATGTTACCTGCGGCAAAGATGACCCTGAGGAACCACGATAATTTTGATCATATCAGTCATTCTGCCGCGGCATCAGCTACCACCACCCGGTTACGGCCCGCGGCCTTGGACCGGTATAAGGCCGCATCCGCGGCCCGGAGGAGGTCTTCCCCGCTGGTCCCATGCTCTGGGAAAATGGCTACCCCCAGAGACACGGTGGTGCTCTCTAGTACTTGGCCCCGCTGAAATATTTGGAGCTGGGGGATACTCCTGCGGATCTCTTCGGCCCGCTGCAACAATACTTCTCGCGGGGCTTCCGGCAGAATCAAGACAAACTCTTCGCCCCCATAGCGGCACGCCACATCTTCCTGGCGGATGTGGACCTGCAAAAATTGCCCCAGGGCGCGCAAAAGGTTGTCTCCCGCTTCATGGCCATAAGTGTCGTTAAAGCGCTTGAAGTGGTCCAGGTCCAGCATGAAAACACCCAAAGAGGCGCCTTTGCGCTTGACCCGAAAAATCTCCCGCGCCAGGGTCTCTTCCAAATATCTGCGATTAAATAATTCTGTCAGAGGATCGTGGATCACCTGGTAGCGCAGGGTTTCCCGAAGCCGGATATTGGCCAGGGCCAGGGAAATGTGGTCGGCTACGGTCACTGACAGGTGCATCAGTGATTCCGTGTGCTCACGATCGAGGCCTCGAAGGTTCTGGACATGCAACATCCCCAAGGTCTCGTCTTGGGCAAGTAACGGTAGACATAAATAATTGCCTGAATAAGAGGGGCTTACGTGACGGCACGTCATTCCCAGCTTAGAATCTTCGGCCAAGTGCAAGCGCCCCCACCGTAGCGCCCAACAATCATCCGGTTGAAAGACTTGTTCTCCGGCCAGGGGTTCCCCCCAATAGGCCACTGCCTCTATCAGACGGTTGTCGGGGTCCTGGATGAACAAAGCCCCGGCCTCAGCAGGGAATAAGATTTGGGCTTGCTGGCTGATAATCGGATATGCTTCCTCACTCGAGAGGCACGATTGCAATTTTTCCGACATGGAGTTAATCGTGGTAAGCTCGCAGTTCCGCTGGTTGGCTACTTCTATCATGGCTTGAAGTTGGGTATTGGCCTGTTGGAGAGCGTTCTGATCCTTCTTCCGCTGTGTAATGTCCCGAGTCACGCTGAGTATCAAGGCGCGATGATCCAGATCGATCGTTCTGGCGTGAATCTCCACGGGCATGACTGAGCCGTCTTTACGGATATGCGCTGATTCAAAGATCACTTCACCTTTGGCCAGCAAATCTTTGAGGAGCTTTTGCCGGGTCCCGGCGTACTCCGGGTGCAAGATCAGCGAGATATCTTTTCCCAGCAGTTCAGCCTGATCATAACCCCGGGCAGCGCACGCCACTTCATTAACATAGATAAAATTACCATCCAGGTCATGTAAGAAAATGGAGTCCCCGGCATTGTCCAGCAGTCTTTCCTTGAGTTTTAGGTCTTCCTCCGCCTGTTGGCGCTGAATTTCACGCTCTTGAAGGGTTTCTGCCAAGTGATCAAAGGATCGCGCCAGAGAATCGATTTCCCCCTTGCCATAATTCAAACCGGTGCGAGCGCTGAGATCCCCCGCCGCCAATTGTTGGGTCGCAATGGTTAAAGCCCCCATTCTTCGCACAATGAACAAATAGCCCAACAGCCAGGCCATAATAAGGAGAAAGACGGCCACGGCCAACACGGTAAAGAGGTTGCGCCTGAGGGCTTGATTGGCCGGACCAGAAACAGTTTCCAGAGGAATCCCGGCATAAATATACCCCTTGGGATGAGTCCGACCTATGGGCATAAAGGTATATAAACGCAAAACCCCGTCGCGGCCGTGAGCTTTTACCAGTCCCTGACCGCTTCCCCGAATGATTTTGACGATCTCTGTCTCGGCAATGTTCTGTTCAACCCACTCTTCTGGGTTGGGATGGCGAAAAATAATTTCCCCTTGGCTATCGATAATCGTGAGTGTCGAGCCTTTTGGGAGTATGGCAAAAGGCAAGCCCGTGGCAAACTGGTCAATATTCAAGGTCGCAACTACTAGCGCTTGAACCTCACCGGCGGTGTTGATGATCGGGTAAGCGCAAGGGAGCACGGGTTTTCCCACAATTTTATCGATTACCATCTCGCCTGCCGTGAATTGTTTGGTTTGCATAGCCAGTTGGTAATACTTGCGGTGCGCTAAATTAGTCGGCCCCTGAGGGGGCAGACCCGAAGCAAAAATCTCTCCGTCGGGTGTCAGCGCAAATATGTTGGCGTACAAGCGCCCTTCTTTCAAAAGGGCTGCAAAAAGTGCCGAGCAGTCCTCAGAGTGCCGCTGGCTTAATGCCGGAAGTTGAGCCAGGCCCATGAGAAACTGGCGCGTCTGACTGATGGCGCTGTGGTAGTCATCCTCCCCTTGTCCTACCAGAATTTTCAGTGCTCTTTGATAATTTTCAGAGGCTTGCCGGCGGGACTGTAAATCATTATAGATAATTAATCCCACCGTAGGGATGGAGGCCAACAAAACGATAATGATGATGCGGGAACGCAGACTGTTCACGTGCACTAACCTCTGACGTTATGAAACAACTTTGGTTCGCCTAACTCCAATCTGGAAGGTTGGGCTAGTCAAATTCATAATCCTTTTCGCCAAAGAGCCGTATGCAGGCCCTCACCACCTCAGGATCATAGAGGGTGCCCTTATGCTGGGCAATCTCTTCAAGGGCCTGCTTAATCCCCACTGCTGGACGGTACGGCCGATGCGAGGCCATGGCCTCCACCACATCAGCCACTGCCAGGACCCTGGCCTCCAGAATAATTTCTTTGTCCGTTATCCCCGAGGGATAGCCGGAGCCATCCAGCCGTTCGTGGTGTTGGGCTACCGCCTGGGCCACCGGCCACGGAAAGACAATTTGCTCTAAGATGTCAAAACCCGAAATCGGGTGCTGTTTGATGAGGTTGAATTCAAATTCGTTAATTTTCCCCGGCCGGCTGAGAATTTCGGCGGGCACTGCGATCTTGCCGATATCATGCAGATAACCCATGACCCGAATGCCTTCGATTTGATCCTGTGATAACCCCATTTCCCGGGCAATGGCACAGGCCAGATGGGTCACTCGCCGTTGGTGCCCGGCAGTATAGGGGTCTTTACTTTCCACCACCGCGGACAGGGCTGTGACCGTTCCTTCAAGCGAGGCCCGCAATCTTTCATAGCTCTCCTTGAGGGATTCTTCCGCCTTTTTGCGCGCCGTAATATCCCGGATGGTGCCGGTAAAGGCTTTGGGGGTGCCGGCCGCATCAACCGTCAACGCGGCGCTCACCTCCGCGGGAAAACTAACTCCGTCTTTTCTCACAAAGGTGTATTCAGCATTCAGTAAGGTCCCGGTTTCTAATAACTTCCTCGTATCTCCTAATAACCGGGGACGGTCAGAGGGGTCTATCAGGTCCAACAACCTGGTGCCGATGAGTTGGGTGGCCCGCTCGTACCCGAATAAGGGCTCGGCCATATGAGAGACCATCAGAAAATTGAGGTTCAGATCTACCTGCGTCACCACATCCGGCGAAGTTTCGAACAAACCGCGGAACTTTTCTTCACTCTCACGGAGGGCTGATTCCGCGCGCTGGTGCGCCTTTTGGGCCCTCTGGGAGATGATGCCGTATCGGATGTCCTGGGCCAATTCCTCCAGCAGGGCCACCTCGTCAGAGTCAAAGGCATTCACCTCCGACGCGTAAATGGTTAGCGCGCTCCAGGGATCGCCGTTGAGAGGCAGGGGCAGACTGATAACCGAGGACAGGTCGTAGCTCAAGATTTTTTCCCGCCAAGGTGCAAAAGTCGGATCGTTCGCTACATCTCTCACAATCGTGGTTTGATTGGTCCTGATGGCTGTACCCGTGGGTCCGTGTCCCTTTTCGTCATCGCCCCAACTAAGGCTCAGGTCCTCCAGATAACCTGCCTCGATCCCGGCATAGGTCAGAACGCTGACTGCCTTCATGGCATCGTGGTGGGCCAGAGCCACCCAAGCCAAACGATAGCCTCCCACCTCGGTGATGATCTTGCAGATGTCTTGAAGAAAGGTGTGCTCAACGTTAGCGTCAATCAGGGCATGGTTCACGGCGCTCAGAGTTTTGAGGGTTCGGTTGGCTCGCTGTAGCTTGGCCTCTGCACATTTGCGGGCGGTGATATTTTCGGCAAACCCTTCGTAATAAAGGAGATTGCCGGCTGCATCACGTACAGCTCGGGCATTTTCGGAAATCCACAGGGCGCTCCGATCCTTCCGACAAACCTGATACTCAAAATTCCTGACAAACCCATCCAGTTCCATGAGACGCTGAAAATCCCGGCGGCGCCCCGGATCGACATATACCTGATGTTCGATATCCGTAACTGAGTCCATCAATTCTTCAGGTGAACCATACCCGTACATTTCGGCCATCGCCGGATTAACATTGATATAGCGCCCCTGGGCAGTACTTTGGAAGATGCCCTCCACCGCATTATCAAAGATATTGCGGTACCTTGCCTCACTCAGACACAGCGCCTCTTCCGCAGCCTTGCGTTGGGTGATGTCCACCGCCACGCCGCCGAGAACTAGTTTCCCCTGGTGATCAGGGATAGGAAACTCATAGATGAGGTAGTCCCGGGAATCGCCGCCCCGATCCGGTAGCGCGGCCATGATTTCCACGGACTTTTCTTTTGTAAAAACCAATCGGTCCATGGCCTCGAGCTGATGAGCCACCTCGGGGGGCCACAGTTCAGAATCCGTCTTTCCCACCAACTCCCCGGGTTCTTTGGACGAAAGTTGTTCAATGAGTCCGTTCACAAAGACATACTTACCTTCTGCGTCCTTCATAAAGGAGATGGCAGGGCTGTTCTCCATAAACATCCGGAGCCGCTCCTCGCTAAGGTGCAGAGCCTCCGCAGTTCGGCGCCGTGCCGCAATCTCCCGTTTGAGGTAATAAAAAATTAGGATCAAGATGCCGAAACTGAGGGGGCCTCCGATTACCCGGGCCAGGAGGGCTCTGTGTCTCATCGTCTCGACCCCGGCTTGGCGCTCCGATAAGACTTGATTCTCCTCGGTGTCAAGGTCTTTTAGCACCAGGCTGATCTTACCCATGAGCTGCAACCCCGTTCCACTCTGAATGGATTGGATGGCGGCCTCACGGTTTCCCGCTTCCAACGCTGTGATTCTTTCTTGTAAGAGGTCCAACTTTCGGCCAATTAACGGTTCCAGGGCATCAATGAGTGCCTGGGAACGGGGGCGTTCTCCGGTCAAGTTTCTCAGCACTGTGAGTTTTAAAGGAATGTTCTTGACTTGTTGCCGGTATGACGCCAAAAATCGCTCGCTCCCGGTGAGGACAAACCCCCGCTGACTGCTTTCGGCCTCGACCACCAAGGTTCGCACTTCATCAAGGACCTCGTGAACCTGCAAAGAACGGTTGAGGAGCTCGTTATAGCGCATGAAATCCCGGGTACTCACAAAGGAAAAAATGCCGATGCCCACCATAATGGCCAGAGCCAGGCAAAAGCCTAGCGAAACTTTGACTCGATTATGCAGCCAAATTATTGGTGTGTTGCTTGGTGAGGCCTGGGAAAAATTAATCATCTAACCTTATTAAATAGGCGCTCACGCCCGTCTTGGTTGTCATATAGCCAGAATACCGCGTCCGACACCTGTCTCGGCCCGGTCTGACGGATATCAGGCGCTACTGTCCTGCTTGCGCCGTTTCGCTTCATACATGGATGAATCCGCCTGACGCACCAACTCTTCGATACTACTGGGGAACAAAGGATTATAATGGGCTATCCCGATACTGAGTTTAATCTGATAGGGACGGTCTTCTCTGGTGTTGTGGCGCTCCAAGTTCTGGTGCAACCGGCGCAGGATGACTTTAGTGTCGGTAGGTTCCGTGATAAGCACAACAAACTCATCACCGCCGATGCGGGCCATGATATCGGTTTCACGAAAAGTCTTGCGCAAGATATTAGCCGTATCAATTAACGCTTGGTCGCCTTCAAGATGTCCCAGGGTATCATTGATGGTCTTGAGCGCGTCCAGGTCTCCGAAAAAGAGCACCATGCTTTTATGGCTGCGTTTGCTCAACTTGAATTGATGTTCCGCCAGGCTGGAAAACCCCCTGCGATTGTACAAACCGGTCAGCTCATCCACCAGAGAACGCGCCTGGGCCTCCTGGGCCTGCTGCCGGTCGGTGATATCCCAAAAAGTCAGCACCGCTCCAATAGTTTGCTCCCTCTGGACAATGGGTGTACAGGTGTATTCCGCGGGGAAACAGGTGTCGTCTTTTCTCCAAAAAACCACGTTGGTGCACTGATGGACCCCGCCGGCCATAATTGAGGCACAGAGAGGGCATTCTTCCAAGGGATAGGGTTTTCCGTCAGATGTCTTCCGGTACCACGTGGCATGGCTGTTCTGGCCTATGAGTTCCTCTACGCTATATCCTAACATCCTTGCCGCGGCGGGGTTGACGAACCGGTGGTTCCCCCTTAAATCCAGTCCAAGGATGCCTTCCCAGGTGGAGTTGAGCAGCAGGTCAGACTGGTAACGCATTCTATCGGCCGCGGCCAGGGCCGATTCCAACCTCACGGTTTGTTCCCGGAACGCCTTCTCGTTTACGTCGAGGAGGTATTCCAACATGGCAATTTTGGCTTCAAGCCGGAGAATATCTTCGTCCCTGGTGTTTTCACCCATGGTCGCCCAAACCTCCTATATTACTTGGGAGGCGCGGCTGCTTTTCCCCGGCAGACGCGCCCCGCTCCTTGGACTAACTCTCCTCACAGGTGGGAAGCTCATAACTCCACCCGCTTTTCCCTGAGGACCGTTAAGCAGGCATCCACCACCTCGGGATCATACAGGATGCCGCGTTTTTGGCTTATTTCCTCTATAGCCTGGTCGACTCCCAAAGAGGGCCGATAGGGCCGGTGAGAAGCCATGGCTTCCACCACGTCCGCCACGGTCAAGATCCGGGCTTCCACGATGATATCCTCTCCAACCAGACCATGGGGATATCCTGAACCGTCCAGCTTTTCATGGTGTTGCAGGACTGCCAGCGCCACCTGCCAGGGGAAATCCACTTCCTTCAAAATATCGTAACTCACCTGGGAGTGATATTTGACGATGTTGAATTCATATTCGCTCAACCGGCCCGGTTTGCTCAGGATCTCAGCGGGTATGGCGATTTTACCGATATCGTGGAGGAATCCCATCACCCGCATGCCTTCCAGCCGATCCGGGGAGAACCCCAGTTCCGCGGCAATGGCGCAGGCCAATTGCGCCACACCTCGCTGGTGCCCCGCAGTATAGGGGTCCCGGGTTTCCACCGCGGTGGCCAGGGCCGTGACCGTTCCCTCCAGGGTCCGGCGCACACGGTCGAGACTTTCCTTGAGGGCTTCTTCGGCGCGCCGGCGCGCCGTAATATCTTCTCCGGAACTCAAACAGCCGGCAATCTCACCCGCTTCATTCCGAAGCTGCGTATTGTGCCAGGCAATGATGCGCTCTTCCCCGGTTTTGGTCAAAACGGCATTTTCAAAATATTCCATGCACTCAATTTCACCCGACATCATGCGCTGACGCATAAGCCGTATTTCATCCCGGATATTTTCCGGGATAAAATGATCAACCCAATTCCGGCCAACAATCTCCTTCTCCGGATAACCTAAAAGTTCACAGCCCCGCTTATTGATCAGGGTGACGTTGCCCGGCACGTCCAGGACGAGAAACATAACCGCGGCAACATCAAGATAGCGCTGGGCGGTTTCTTTCTCCTGGCGCAAGGCCTCCTCGCCCTGTTTGCGCTTGCTGATATCGAACAACACCCCACTGATATAGTCAATCTGTCCCTTGGCATCGAGCACGATCTGGCTGCGCTCTTGGACCCAAATGATATCTCCCCTCTTACATCTCATCCGGTATTCCCGAACATAAGAGTTGGAGCCTTTGAGGGCTTTAAGAAATATCCGCCTGGCCTGCCCCAGGTCTTCCTTCAGGATTAGATCGGTCCATTTGCGACGGTGTTGTTCGAACTCCTCCCGGGGGTAACCCAGCATCCCTTCCACTTTGTCGTCGATGAACGACGCGTAACCATCGACATAGCCTTTGCAGACGATAGCCGGCACATTGCCTACCAGCAGCGAGAATTCCTGGTCGGTGCACCGCCGGGCTTCTTCGGCTTCCCGGCGCATAATAATCCCCGCCAGGGTGTTCGCCACCGTGCTTAAGAATTCCTCTTCAGAGGCAGAACGATGGTGTCCGGCTTTGACGTAAAGGTTCATCACCCCCAGGACCCGCTCACCGTGCAGGATGGGAATACAGTAGTGACCATGAGACGGCATGCCGGGATACCGGATTTCATGCAAGTGGTCGCATCCCGCGCTGAATTGCAGTTGGCGGCTGGCCGCGGCCCGCCCGCAGAGACAGCGGCCATAGGGAATTCGCCCACATTGTTGGATAATCGGCTCCGGCAGCCCTTTGTGCACGCGGAGGACCAACACTTCAGGTTGATCTGCCGCCAGAAAGATGGCCCCTTTCGATTCCAATGCAATCCAGGGAATAGCCGTGAGGAGTAACAGACTGCGACGCAGAAGTTCATCCAGAGGCAGGTCCTCTAAAGAAAGATTCAACAGACCGTTGATCACCCCTTGTTTAAGGAGATTGAGCTCCAGTTCCGTCTCCATGGAATGCCGGGTAATTCCCTCAGCCACCAACGGGGCCATGGATTCAAGAAATTCCACCGCAGCTAAAGGCACCTGGTCTTCTTGATCGCCGGCCAGGAGAATTACGCCCAGCAAGCTCTCGTGATAACGCAAGGGGACGATGGCCACCGAGGCCATGCTCATCATCAGACAATCAGTTCGGTATTTGGTTTGCTGCCGCTCAGATAATCCCTCGATAAATTGGGGGAGATTCTTGCAGTAAATTGACCCCCCGGGGGTCAGGAGAGTGCCCTCTTGGGGCTCTGGTTTACCACGTAAGAGGCGGAAACAGAGACATTTATCGGGGTCAGGTTGCGCCAGAACGCCGCACCCCGAGAAACTCTCGCCCGGGCCCGCAGAAGCAACAAATTTAATGGTCCCCGCCAGTGCCTGCGCGAGTCCTAAGCCCACCGACTGACAGCCGCACCAATCCCGAATATGCGCCACCACCGCGTCCGAATACTCCTGGAGCGAAGTCTTTTGGGCGGATAGCCTCAGGAGAGCGGTATTGAAGGCGCTCTCTTTTTGGACGACCTTCAGTAAGGTAAGGTCGCGGATGAACGCCAGTAAAAACTGTCTTTCGTCTATCACTATAAAGGTGGCGTGGATTTCAACCGGGATAATGACGCCGTCCTTGCGCCGGTGGGACCTTTCAAAGCGCGCTACTCCCTCCGCCTTGACCCTCTCCATGGTCTCTAAAATCTCCTGGGGCGTTTCAAAGGCCTCCAGGTCCTTGATGGACATGGTGAGTAACTCATCCCGGGAATAGCCGCTCAATTTGCAGTAGGCTTCATTGACTTCCCGAAGCCGTCCCTGAGTATCGATTCCCCAGATTCCGTCCAAGGAAATCCGGGAGAAAGTATCGAAAATCTCACTCAGTTTAAAAGATTCGCTGGCCATGTAGCATTCCTTTGCTGGGTTTGACGATGCTTACTGGTTTTTGGGTTTTCGGGCTTTTGTGCAAGTCAATTAAGAATCATCCCCGGGGGCATGGCAGGGTATCACGACATTGTTTCAAGGCCGGGAGAGATTTCTATAAAGCCTCTATTTGCATATAAAAGAAGCATGTTTATCCATGCGGCGCAGGCAGGCAATCTTTCCCTCCGCCGCCCGGTGTACCTCAGGCGGCGGCCCCCGGCCGGCCCGCATGAGTTGTAAGGCTCGGGAGGGCCGCGGCCCAAAACCTCATATGTGTATTCATCGGTTTTTTAAGAAAATTTATTAAAGGAAAACATGCGGTGGCCTTATAAAAATTTTAGTGTAGATCCTCAACCGACCAAATTCGAAGCTTCTTGCCGCGCTCATCTGCCTTACCTTAATTTTGCCCAACTTCTGAGGCATTTCATGGTATAGTGAAACGCCGGTTTATGAAATGTCATACCGATAAATATATTTATGATTCTATGCAGTTATGCATATTCCCGCAGGCAGTTCAGGTGAAGCGCACCAAACCGCACAGGTCCGCGGACACGCCTCTTACTTTGCTACCACCGCAGAAGGGATACACGATGGCCTCATCAAGCACAAGACTTTCTTCTCAGACCCCTCACGTGACTGACTCCGGGACTCGCCAGGGGCGCAGCCGGCTCATTTGCCGCCTGGCCTTTTTGACCATCTGGTTCTCGGCCTTGGGACTGCTGGCGGCTGCAGGTCTGGCCGGCGCTCAACAATCCTCCAAAGCCCCCAGCGCCCCCGGTTCCGCCTTCGACGCCAAAAAGCACTTCACCATCGCCAAGGTTGAACCTGACGCCATGAAAGAGGAAGTCAGGGTCTTTTTCAGCCAACCCCTGGATCTCGACAGCGTGCGCAGCAATTTACGGCTGCTGCCTCGGGTCAAAATTGACTGGCAGCGCACCACCATGACCCCTGAAGGAGTCCTGACTCTGCGCGGGGCCTTCCGTTATGCCACCGGCTATCTCATTAACGTGCCCGAAACCCTGCGGGCCGGCAACAAAACCTACCATCAGACCGTCCACACTTTTTTTATGCCTGATCGGCCCCCCAAAGTCGATTTCGTGGGGGCCAAGAACGTCATCGAGCGGGATAGCCGTCAGCTCCTGCACGTCCGGGCGCAAAACGTCAATAACCTGAGGTTTGAAGGCATCCGGGTGCCACCGCTGCTGCTGCCCCTGGCCCTGGCGGTGGAGAAGTCCCCCACCGACTGGACCGTGATCTTGGGCGAGCTCAAGGCGGCCACCGCCGGACTCAAGCCCCTCCTTGCCTCAAATAAAGACCTGGCCCCCTTTGTTACGGCACCCTTGGACGAAAAGCAACTCTTTCCCGCCGCGGGCGAGAAAAACCAGCCCTGGGCCATCTCTTTGCCTTTAAGCTGGCGTCAGGGCAAGGAAGCCGGAGCCCTGGAACTCATCCGGGTAGCCAACAATGAAGCCGGCAGCGGCGCGGTCTCCGCTCCCCGGGTCTTTGAAATCACCGATCTGGGACTGACCTACAAGCGCAGTCAGCAAAACCTGCTCCTCTGGGTCACTTCTTTAAAGACCGGCACTCCCATGGCAGGGGCCAGGGTCATCGGCTTTACCAAGGCCATGGAGGTCTTCCCCTTGGGGCAGACCAACGCTGACGGGGTGCTCATCTGCGAACGCCGGGAGTTGAGCGGCCTGTCCCTCAAAACCCCCAAGCGCCCGGCCGCGGTAAAGCGCTCCGTTGACCAGGCCGACCTGGTGCTTCTGGTGGCCGGAACCAAAGATGACGTCGCCTTCATCGAGGTGCTGCCTCAGGGCAACCTCAAGCCCCAGAGTATCTGGCAGGCCAAGGTCGGCGAAAAAATGCGCACCCTCCGGGGCAACATCTTCACCGAGCGGGGCGTCTACCGGCCCGGCGAAAAGGTCTTCTTCAAGGGCGCGGTCCGGGAATACGACCATGGCCGCATCTCCCCGCCCTACGGAGAAGTCTGCTCCTTTGAGCTCATCAGCCCCAAAGGCGAGCAAATCTTCACGGGGGAGGACCGCACCTCTGATTTCGGCACCGTGGCCGGAGAAATCCCCACCCAGAGTTATTGGCCCCTGGGGACCTACACCCTCAACCTGACCTATGGCCCGGAAATCAAAGCAGATACAGTGGAAAAGTCCCAGGGTCGCCGCAGGCAAGCCGAAGCCGAGGAGGACAAGACCCCCAAGAACCAGGTAAGCGTTACCTTCCAGTTACAAGAGTTCAAGCCCCCGCGGCACTTTGTGGGGATCAATTTCCAACAGATTTCCCGGGACTTGCAGGGCTATGTCAACCGGGGCGAGCAACGCGCTCCTTTTGTGAAGATCGCTCTCACCGGCTCCTATTATGCCGGCGGGCCGGTCAAGCACGGCCAGGTGCGCTGGAAGATTTACCAGGCTAAGACCAGCTATCAGGTCCCCGGCCATGATGATTTCACCTTCGGCTACGGCGGCGACGAACAGGGCGAGCTCATCGAGAGCGGCCAGACCATTTTGGACGAGCAGGGGAGGGCGGATCTGGAGTTTCCCCTGGACCGCCAGGTCATGAACGGCCAGCACGGCCTCTCGGTGGTGGCTACGGTGGTGGACTTCGATGGCCGCGCCGCGACGGACACCAAGGCTTTTCAGGTCACGCCGGAAAAATTGGTGGGTATCAGCCGCCATCCGGACTCAGCCAGGGCTGATGAAGAGCAGGTCCTGAAGGTGATGGTGGCCAGGCCCGACGGCAAGGCGATTTCCAAGGGAGTCGTCAAGGCCGAGATTTTACAAAAAAGTTGGGTTTATGTGCCGAAGCGCAATGAGCAGGGCGACCTTTATTGGGACGGACAGGACGTTTGGACCAAGACCGTGGGGAGCGATCTGACCCTGGATAAGGGCACGGCCGCGTTCCGCTTCTCCTTCGCCTGGGCCGGCAGTTATCTTGTGGCCTTCACCTATACCGACGAAACCGGTAAGAGTTTCACCTCGGCTACGGCCTATGAAGTCGCAGGCGAAAGCTATGCCTACGAACACCGGGAGGAACCCTATCAGCCCCTGGCCCTGGCCGCTGATAAGCCCGCGTATAAGCCGGGGGAGAAGGCCTTGCTCACGGCCCGGCCCCAGCGCCCGGTGTCCCGATACCTCCTCACCCTGGAGCAGGATGGCGTGCTCAAGTACCAGGTGATCACTCCGAAACCCGGCGAAGATCGCCTGGAAGTGCCCATCGGCGCCGAGTACGCCCCCAATCTCTTCGTGTCCGTCCTGGGACTGACCCCCCGGGGCGAATTCCCGGTTTATACCGGCCATTATGATATCGAAGCCCCCAATTTTTACTGGGGCACCCTCAATCTCCCGGTGCGCCAGGAAGTGGAGGCCTTGAAAATCCAGATCAGCCCCGGTGTCCAGGAACTTAAGGCCGAGCCCGGCGCCAACGTCACCCTGGACTTCACCGTGTTGGACTCCAAGGGTAACGGAGTGCAAGCCGAAATGGCCGTGGCGGTGGTGGATGAAGCCGTCCTGGCCTTAACCGGCTTTAAGACCCCCACCCTGGAATCCTTAACCAAGTTTGACCGGCCCCTGGGGGTGTTCACCGGTGAACTCCGGTCCTTCCTGGTGCACCAGACTCCCTTTTATCTCTCCAAGAATGAGCCCCTCACGGGCGGCGGCGGCATGAACGAAGAGATGATGTCCAAGCTGCGGCGGCGCTTCGAGGCGGTGGCCTATTTCAACCCCCGCGTGCTCAGCGACGCCCAGGGCAAGACCCAGGTCTCGTTTACCTTGCCCGACAACATGACCACCTATCGTATCTACACCGTGGTCCTGGACAAAGGCAGCCGCTACGGCAGCGCCGAACGGCCGCTGCTGGCCACCAAGGCCTTTTACCTGGAACCGGGTCTGCCCAACTTCTTCACTAAGGGCGACACCTTTAAATTCCAGGTGGCCGCGTTCAACCACAGCACTGACCAGGGCCCGGTGCAGTTCAGCGCCGTGGGCGATGGCGGACTCTTTCTCAGCGCGGCCGAACCCGAACCAGTTGCTCAACTTAAACCCAAAGACAGCCTGAAGCTCAATGTAACCGGCAAAGCCGCCAATCCAGGCCCTGCTACCGCCCATTTCGAAGGCGGCTTCCAGGGGCGCACCGACGCGGTGGAACTCAAGCTGCGCATCAACTCCGGGCACGTCCGGGATACCGAAGTGTGGTTCGGTTCTCTGGCCGGGACCTCCGAAATCAAGGTGGCGCTGCCCTCCTATCTGACCGGCAAGGTTGACCTGGAGGAAGTCCAGGCAGTCTTGACCGTAGCCGGTTCACCCTTCTTGCGGATGACCGAGGCCATCCATTACCTCCTGCAATACCCCTACGGGTGTGTGGAGCAGACCAGCTCCGGGGTTATGGCCCTGGCCGCGCTTCGGGGCGCGATCGAAAAGGGGCTGGTGACCGGCGTCAGCCTGGACGAAACCGACAAATATCTGAACCGCGGCCTGGCGCGGATTCTGGGCATGCAGACCGACTCCGGCGGCTTTGCCTACTGGCCGGGGCAGCGGGAAACCCACATCTGGGGCTCCATCTACGCGGCCACCGCCCTGAGTCTCGCTAAGACCAACGGCCTCGAGGAGCCGGATGACTCCCTGAACTCGGCCTTGGATTACCTGAAAAAACAGGTTGAAGAGCCCAAACGCGCCCTCGCCATCAAGGCCTTTGCCTGCTACGTCCTGGCCTTAAACGGCGCGCTGGACCCTGACACCTATAAAACCGTGCACGCTCATTATGCCAAGCTGCACCGGGAGAGCAAACTCTTGCTGCTCTTGGCCGCAACCCTCGCTGACCTGCGCCCGGCCAAAGAACTCCAGACGTCCCTGCAACCGCTGATAGGCAGCAAAGTTCCAGTGGCCCCGGCCGAGAAGGATGATGAGTTCCGGGCCCAATTTCGCACCCCGGCCCTGGCGCTGCTGGCGGGCGCCATCATCATGCCCCAGGACCCCGCCACCAAAGAAGAAGCGCTGCTGCTCCTGATGGGCCTGGACCACAAGGGCATCTGGACCTCCACCAGCGATACCGGCTGGGCGCTTTTGGCCCTGGGAGAATATTTTAAGGGCGTCACCTTTGGCACCGAACCCGTGGAGATCGCCATCAGCCAGCCCGGCGCACCCCAGACCGAGCGCCTCAAACTGGACCCCAAGGGCTTCCGCACCGTGGGCCTTGACGCCTCCGTTTTGCTCAAAAACCCGATAGTCAAAATAGAAGGCCAGGCCGGCAAAACCTGGCTTTACAAGCTGGAGGTGACCGGACCTCGGCTGGATATCGCCAAAACCGGCGCGTCCCGCGGCTTCAAGGTCCGCCGGGAGATCAAGAACACCGATGGCGGGGACGTCATTAAGGTGGGTGACCTGGTAAAAGTCACGGTTTTCCTGGATGTGGCCGGCAAAGAGCAGCGCTACGTGATGCTGGATGACCCCCTGCCCGCCGGGCTCATGGCTATCAACTCGGCCTTCACCACCGAGGAGCAGGTCCCCCAGGGAGACGAGGATAACGGCGACGACTTTGATTACGTCACCCGGGAAGGCACCATCCGGTTCCGGCCCAACTATTTCGAAATCAAAAACGACCGCGTCCTGGCCTACCGGGATCAAGTCTACTCCGGCTCCTACCGGTTCGAGTATTACTGCCGGGCCATCTGCGAAGGCACCTTTGTGGCCCCCGCCACCCGGGCCTCGGCCATGTACTCCCCTGGCGTAAACGGCTATTCCGCCAAGGGCGAACTGCAGATCAAGGGACGCTGAGGTTACAGCAACTTCTAAAACTTTCTTATTTTATTCATCTCTCACTTAATTAAGGGGGCGTTCATAAAAGCCCCCCTATAAAAGGCTATTAATGTGTATCCAACTATAATGGTTATTATCACAATTAACCCCTAACCAATAAGGTGGGTTGCTATGAGTCCAGAAACGGTTAATGTAATTAATATAATAGGTGGAGTCTCAGCAATAGCTATAAGTATTATTGCAATGGCATTATCAATCACGTTCTACATTGCAGGACGAAAAACTGAAAACAGCGTTTCTTCATCACTCGCAGAAATTAAAACCCAAACTAATGCCTTACAAAAACTTAGCGGCAAACAAATCGACAAGTTAATGGATCATGTTTTCAATGGTAATATATCGCAAAGTGACACAATGGGACAAATTATCACTGCACTCTCTCAAATCCCCATTACAATTACAACTATTTTAAGACAACCAATTGAGAACCCAAATCAAACTAGCCAAGAACAAATCATTGGATTATATTCTGCGTTGTATTTTTATATTGCCCAAACTAATTACTGGTCTCAATCATTTCTTCCTAAAGTATTTGATTTTGATGAAAAGAACGAATTTCATGTGCTTATCAAAAGAGTAGTAGATTTAAGTAATAATGATTTTCTATCCGTGGCTACTTGGCTAAGCCAATGTGATCAGAGTTTAATCGAGAAAACACCTCTTTATGACTACTTAAAAGAAACAAAAGATAAATGGCGTCATGCCGTACGGTCATCGTCAGATGTCTTTGTAGTAACAAGTCAGGAATAATTATTTTTCATTTTTCTTCTTGGAAGGTTCTTGGCTTCGGCGGCGTCTTCAAAAACCGCTTGGCAATATCATCCCCAGTAACACGGAGATTTAGAGGGATTTCCACGAACAAACTTGAGCGAAAAATCCGGGCGATTTTGTAAGGGGGCTTTTTGTCAAGGCGTCTATCAACCCGCCGAACCTGGTGCCTGGCCGCGGCCCTGCTGGTCCTGGCAACTCTGGCCTGGCATTTTGCGGCCGTATCCCGCCTGGACCCTGAGGCCCTCAAGCTCAAGCCCGGCCCCCTGGTTGTGGACCGGGCCGGCCGCATCCTGCGGCTGGTGCCTGAAGCCCAGGGGCGCAAGCAGGTTATCTTGCCAGAAGGCCCCGTGCCCCCCATCGTGGCCGCGGCCTTTGTGGCCGCGGAAGACCATCGCTTCTGGCATCATCCCGGCTTTGACCCCCTGGCCATCCTCAGGGCTGCGGCCACCAACTTAAGACACGGCCGCATCGTCTCAGGCGCTTCCACCCTCACTCAACAACTGGCGCGCCTCATCGACCCCGGCCCCCGCAGCTATTATCGCAAGCTGGTGGAGACGGCGCGCAGCGTCAGGCTTTCGCTTATGTTCAGAAAAGACGAAATCCTGCGGCAATACCTTAACCGCGTACCCCTGGGCAGCAACCTCATGGGGGTGGAGGCCGGGGCTCAGGCCTATTTCGGCAAAACCGCCTCCCGCCTGGACGCCAGCGAAGCCGCTCTTTTAGCGGCTTTGGTGAAGGCCCCCGGAGCCCTGAACCCTTATGGCCCCCACCGCGCCCGTTTGCTGGCGCGCCAGCGCTTCGTCTTAAGCCGTATGGCACACCTGGGCTATCTTCAGCCCGAAGAATTCCAGGCCTGCCTTACAGAAAACCTCCGGTTTCAGGGGCATGGCCCCCGGCCCCCGGCCTTCCCCTTTGAAGCCCCCCATTTCGTCAACCTGGTCCTGACCCGGGAGAAGCCCGCGGAGTCTGGTTCCCAGCGGCTGCAAACCACCCTGGACCTGCCCTTGCAGCGCCGGGCCCAGGCCATCGTCCACTCCCACCAGGCCCGAATCGCCAAATCTGGCGCCTCCCAGGCCGCCGCGGTGATCGTTGACAACCGCAGCCGCGATGTCCTGGCCCTGGTGGGTTCCTGCGCCTATGGTCCCAGAGATCAAGGCTTCAACAACGGCGCCGCAACCTGGCGCTCCCCCGGCTCCACCCTCAAGCCCTTTCTCTACGGACTGGCCCTGGACCAGGGGTTCACGCCCGCTTCGGTGATGGAGGACGTGGAACGGCGCTACCGCACCCCCCGGGGCGAATTCATCCCGTCCAACTTCGACCGCGTCTCCCACGGCCCCGTTTCCTTCCGGGAAGCCCTGGGCAATTCCCTCAACCTCTCCGCAGTGCACCTCCTCAACCTCATCGGGCCGGAATCTTACTACGACACCCTGGCCAGCCTTGACCTCATCAACCGCCCGGAATTTACCCCGGACCATTACGGTCTGGGCATGGTGGTGGGCAACCCCGAAGTCAGCCTCCTGCAACTGGCCGCGGCTTACGCCTGCCTGGGCCATGGCGGCAGCTTCGCCCCCTTGCGCCTGACCCGCGACGCTCCCCGGCCGGCGGGCACGCCCATCTTTTCCGAACAGGCCGCCTATATCATCAGCGACATTTTAAGCGACCCCATGGCCCGGGCGCGCATCTTCGGGGGCGCCGCGGCCATGAACCCGCCCTACCGCCTGGCTATCAAGACCGGGACCAGCACCCGCTATCGCGATGAATGGGCCGTGGGCTACACCCCGGAGTTTACGCTGGCCGTGTGGGTGGGCAATTTCGACGGCCGGCCTACCACCAATCTCAGCGGCGCCACCGCGGCCGCGCCCATCGTGGCTGATTTGGCCGCGGTCCTCTTTGCCGGGTCACCGCCGGCGCCTTTTGTCAAACCGGCCGGGGTCATAGAAGCAGAAGTCTGCGCCTTCTCCGGCTTAAAGCGCGGACCGGCCTGCGTCCACCGCCACCAGGAGTTTTTCATAAGTGGCACCGAACCCCAGGCGGTGTGCGCCTATCACCAATCCCAGGAACCGTGGCACCGCATGCCCGCCAATTTTGCCGGCTGGCTGCACCAACGCTTTGAAAAGGGCGGGCAAGGGCGTTTCCGCCTGGCCGACTTTGATCAGGACTTGGGGAAAACCTTTCAGGGTCCCGTGGCCCCCGGCCCCAAGCCCGGACCGCAATCCCGGCGTCAGAGAGGTGCCGTGATCGCCGGGCTGCCATCCGGCTCTATCGGCAACGGCTCCACACCCGTCCGGGCGGACGGCCTGGCGCTCCGGGTCAGCATCAGCGCGCCCTTAAACGGCGACCGCTACCTGTTGACGCCCGCCTCCGAAGTTGTCCGAGTAACGGGGAAAGCCCTGTGCCGGGAATCCCTGAAGAAAATTACCTGGTTCGTAGATGGCCGGGAAGTGGCCGCCACCGGCCCCCCGTATGAGCTCCCCCTGGACTTGCCCCGGGGCCGCCACCGCATCACCGTAGCGGGACCTGGCAGCCAGGCAGATTCCGTGGAAGTGTTTGTGCAATGAGGGCCTATCTATCCGGTGGGATTAATTTTTAGCGCACGGTAGGAGCAAAAGGCAATTTCGCCGCTTTTCGTAGGGGCGGACCTGCGTGTCCGCCCTCTTGCGTCGCGTTTTGGGAATATGGCTCGAGTGGCCGTATCTCCCTCTCTCTTGATGGGGGAGGGTTGGGGTGGGGGTGAAAACCCAAATCAGCGGTCAAATTTCACTTAGGAACCGGATTTTCAATCTGCTCAATTTTAAGAGGTTTCTTGAACTTAGCCTGCATTTCTTTTGCCTCGGCCTGGGCCTCATCTTGCGAGGAAAATGGCCCCAACCACGCCTGAAAGAGATTTAGATTCTTGGGGTCGCGCTGCACAAACGCGGGTTTTCCCTGCTTTTTCAGTGTGCCCAGCAGCTTGGCGGCGTCCTCGTAGTTCTTAAAACTACCCACCAAAATCCCGTAGTGTTCTTTCATCGCGGGGGGCGGGGGAATAGTAAGGTGCGTTCCCGGAGGGCCCGGTTCCTGTAAGGGCGCGATGCCTGGGGAGGGCTCCACTTTGATAGGGGGAGCCGCAGTAGGGGGAACCGCCGGAGCAGGCGCAACCGGCGCCTTGGAAGTGGCCACGGGGCCGGGTCCGACGCCCGGAGGACCGCCAAGATAATGCCGCCACAGCAGCACTGCCACAATAATCATGACCGCCAGGATTGCCAATCCGAATGCCGTATTCTTCTTCATCTTGCTTGGCCCCGCCTATCCTTCAATCGTAAAACTTTCTGTTTACTATACCCCCAGTCTGCCGCCGCTACAACTTCCAGCCCTAAGGTCAAGGCTGCGTCAGCAGTTGACACACCTGGTCAATCTCGGCCCTTTGTGTTTTTAAAATGCGGCTGGCCTCGATCTTCAAACCCGCCAGGTTGGCCGGGGAGGCATCATCCATATCATCATTGGCCGTGTCCAGGGTAGTCTGGAACCTGAAAAAATGCTCCCCCAATATCTGCCGCAACTGATAATCCACCGCATCACAGACACCATCGAACACCACGCTGAGAATCGGCAGGGCCCACTGCACTTTCCCCCAGTCTTTGGCTTCCTCAAAAGGAATGGGACGGGTCAACTGGCCGGTGCCAAGGGACACGATGAGAAAGGCGGTTTCGTCCGGAAAGAGACGCCGAGCCTCAGAATATGCCGACATGGCCGGATTATTGACAAAGACGCCGCCGTCAATCAAAGCCAGTTTCTGCCCCGCCACCTGGAACTGGGCGGGCTCAAAATACGTAGGCGCCGCCGAAGTGGCCCGGGCCGCATCGCGCATCAACACCGGCTTGGAATCATCCCGCCAGCTTTTGAAGAAAAAGGGGGTCCGGGTCTCGATCTCATAGCTGCTGACCAAAACCTTGGAAAGCGCCTGCCCCAAAGGCACATCATCGAAATATTCCTTGAGAATCCCCTCCAACGGACACTGGGAATACTTTTCTTCGGTCAGTCCCGCCACCGAACTCACCCCGTGCCAAAAGGAGCGGGAAAATATCTCCGCCCCCCGGTTGACATACATATCCACCAGGTCCTTGGCCCTATATTTCGGCACACCGCTACCGCCGTCCCGGCTCAGAGCCAGGCTGATAATCCCGCCGGTGGAGGTGCCCGCCATCAGGTCGAACATGGACGCTACCGGTCTGTTAGTCCTTTTCTCGATCTCCGCCAGGATCGTTGCCGGGATAATGCCCCGGATGCCGCCGCCGTCAATGGAGAGCAGTTTTTTCATTGCCGTTGACCTCCCTGCTGGCCTAAAGGGGTTGATGGGTGAGCACAAGTGCTTAACGAGAATATGAGCATCAATGGATATTTAACTTTTATACTACTCATGTCAGTCAGATTAATAAAGCCAAAAGCATTATTAAAACGTTTTCAGGCCCCCCCACACGGCTTAATGCACGAACTTGACAAGGCAGCCCCCGCTGGGTAACAATGACCTAACCGCTTAACCTGCAGAAGAAATTATTTGAGCTCGATAAAGAGGTCCGATCATGGAACTGTTATTTCGGCCCCGGCGCCTGAGACGGCGGGAACCACTGCGGCGTATGGTGCGGGAGACGCATCTGCGCCCGGAAGATTTCATCTACCCCATGTTCGCGGCCCCCGGAAAGGGCGTGCGCCAGGAAGTGCCTTCCATGCCCGGCGTCTGCCGCCTGTCCCCGGACTTGCTGGTGGCGGAGGCCAAAGCTGCACTTAACGTGGGCGTGCCCGCGGTGCTCCTCTTCGGGCTGCCCACCAGGAAAGACGACACCGGCTCCGAGGCCGCCTCCCCGAAAGGCGCGGCGCAGCAGGCGGTGCGGTTGCTCAAAAAACAGGTCCCCGAACTGGTGGTGATCACCGACGTTTGCCTGTGCGGCTTCACCTCCCATGGCCACTGCGGCCTCTTGTCCGGACAGGAAGTGGACAACGACGTCACTTTGGAAGTCCTGGGGCAGGTGGCGGTGTCCCACGCCGAGGCCGGGGCCGATATGGTAGCCCCTTCCGACATGATGGACGGCAGGGTAGGGGCCATCCGGGAGGCCCTGGACGAGCGCGGCTTTGAAATGGTGCCCATCATGTCCTATGCGGTTAAGTATGCCTCCAGTTTCTACGGCCCTTTCAGGGATGCGGCGGAGTCCGCTCCGGCTTTCGGCGATCGCCGGTCCTACCAGATGGACCCGGCCAACGTCCGGGAGGCCTTGCGTGAGGCCGCTTTGGATGTGGAAGAAGGCGCCGATCTCATCATGGTCAAACCCGCCCTGCCTTACCTGGACGTCATCTCCCAGTTGGCCGCGGAGTTCGACCTGCCCCTGGCCGCCTATCAGGTGAGCGGTGAGTACGCCATGATTAAGGCCGCAGCAATAAACGGCTGGCTGGACGAAGAGGCGGTCATGCTGGAATCGCTCCTTTCCATCAAACGCGCCGGCGCGGACCTGATTTTGACCTACTTTGCCAAACAGGCCGCGGCCTTGTTGGGGAAATGAATGCGGGCCTAATATTGCAGGCGAAAAAGGGACAGAGAGGCAAGTCAGGGAATCAATCACTAAGTCGGTTCATGGGGGAGCGGGTCAGGCTGTTCCCAAACCGGCAGTGCTCCTGCCGGTTTGGGCAGATACTCAGCCTAGCTCAGTCTTCTGCGGAAACGAAGCGCACCGAGCCCCATCAGACTGGAACCCAGGAGGTAGACGGCGCCGGGAATAGGCACTACCACTTCATGTTGGATCTTTGCGGTGATGGCAGCGCTGAATCCATCAAAATCTGTGACGAAATCGACAAAAGCGGGAGGGATCGGGCCTATCACGTTGTTAGTGTAATAAGCCACGAGAGCTATATCCTGGATAACCAGCGCATTGATCTGAATGCCGGCGGCCACCGCATTGTCGCGAGGCGTATTGGGGGCAGGGCCGTCGTTGTTGGAGCCATCGCTGGAAATATCGATGATCTTGCGGACTCCTGTGAAGTCATTGTTGAGAATCGAGTCTGTGCTATAAAGGAGAGCGTCCCCAACAGCAGTGAAACCGGAATAGGGTCGAGAGGCAGCGCCGATCGAAGCCGCAAAAGCGTTGGCTGACGCCTCGCTGTCGATGAGGGTCCAAGCCACTGCTGTCTGCTGTTGGCTGCCGCCGGACCAGTAGATTAACGCTGCCGCAAAGGCCAGTGGCGGGGTGGCCGTATTGAATTGAGGGGCGAGGGCCGTGAAGGCATTGACATAGCCGGTTCTTTGCAAGTTGAATTCAGTTGTGTCAATACTCCCCGACACGTCTACCGCCAAGGCCAATTCCAAGTTAACCGCTATGGGCGATGCCATGGCCGGAGCGATCGAAAACAGCATCACGGCCGCCAATAACACAACCAGACTGAACGAGAAGCCTTTCTTAGACATGTGATTTCTCCTTTTTCGGTAGCAAAAAGCCATCCGCTGTAAGAGCCCCCGAATTTGGGGGTCAAGCCCAATTCTATAAGCTATTCCTGTTCCCTGAGAAGTGTGATCACCTCCTTTGCGGGTTGATACACGCTACCCGTTTACCGAGATACCTTCAGGCAACTTGGCTGAATCCTATAACCCGGAGGGCCTACGTCCCCGTCTCCTGGGAGTTCGGCTTTCCGTTGGGCTTATAGTTCCGGCCTGGAAGGCCCCCGGCAACCGCGTTTCCCTCCCTTTCTCGTGTTCAACTGACTATAAAAAAACCGGACTACCTGCTCCCAGGCACCCCGGTTACTCTTCCTTAAGAACCGCAACTTGCCAACCCGCTTTGCGCCACGGGCTTAACTTTATCGATAATTGATCTAAATTATACAGATAATATTCTAATTAGCAATATATTTTATTAAATAAAAAATAATTATAATATAATTGACTATAGACTTTCTCGGAGCGTTTTAGAAAACTTTCTGAGTCGATGCTTCCAGACCTCAAGCCATAAAAAAGCAGGGTCATCTCCGGCCCTGCCGTACTCAAATAAGAAGTTTATCTGAAAGCTTATTTTTTAAGTTTCCTTCCTTCCCGAAATCATCTCGACTAACCAAAAAAGGCAGGGCCATCGCTGACCCTGCCTTTCGATGTGATACCCGGTCATAATTAGGTTGTTTTAAATTTTCGGCCGAACCCGATTAACCCGAGCAGGCCGGAACCAAGCAGCAGCACGGTGGGTGGGAGAGGAATGACTGGAGGAGCAACAAAGCCTTGAACCACGACAACGCGATCGCCGCCGCCGAAAGTGGAGAAGAGAAAATCACCGGTCAGGGGATCGATGAAAGCCCCTTCAGCCCCTTCCAGATCGGTGATAAAATCTCTGCGGGAAGCCAATGTAGGGTCGCCATTGGCGTCAACTTCATAGGTGGCAACTTTCCCGACAGAGAATTCACATTGGAGCAAGCTTGGTACGGGAAAAAGTGGTGAGCCAGGTGGCACGTAGGCAATACCTTCGGGGCCACCGGGGAGAGTTTCAACAAAATTAGCGGAGGTGATATCAAAGGTCCCTGTCCCATCCGGGGTGTAGGTTAAAGTGTACCATTCCCCACCTTCCCACGATACTAATTTCAACTGACCGGCGCCGGGAAATCCGGCCGGGACGAAAGCCAGTGCGGCCGCTGAATTCGCTACACCTAAGGCGGCCATATCCACAATCTTGTCAGTGACGGTGCTTCCCGGCAAATTCTGGCCGATCTCATTAACCGGCCACCTGGCCAGAAACAACACTCCACCGGGGCCGTATTGGGCTCCGCCATCATTATAGGCGGCCTCTGCATAGAATGAGGCGCTGCCCGAAAACCCGGTGATATGGTTATTGGCATCCCTGGTGACCCCGATAGAATAAAGTGCTCCGGATGCCTCATTGGCATTGCCGCCGATCAGTAAGGTGTTGGGATCACCCGCTTTCAATAACACCGGGCCATAAAGAGGCGGCACTCCCGGTACCGAACCGAGATCAAAAGCCGTATAGGAACCGGCATAGAAGGGGTCAATCGTGACCGCCTGGCCTGAAACCGGGAGAAAGGCCAGGGCCGCGGCTACCAGCAAAAACACCAAATGTTTCTTTAGCTTCATCATCTTCACCCTCCTCATTATTTTTGGGCATCGGAAAACCCACCAGATCTTAAGATCGGCGATCCATCGCCTCCCCGAGATTTCCGGCCGCAGACCACAAGGCCTTCCTTTGCTGACAGTCCATGGCCTTCTAATTTAATGTAAATAAATTAGTATCCATATTAAATTATGTCAAGATTTACTATAGTATTGTTTATTGTAAATTATCTTTTTTCGGGGGAATCCAGAGCGCTTGCCGAAGGAGGGTTTTCGAGGAGAATGGTGGCGGTTATCCTCCAATTTTGTTACATATTAAGATAATGAACAATTTAAGCTCCTCGCCAAGGATAAAAATCCCGCCCCTCCGCCTCCTGGCCTGGGAGACCACCCGGCGCTGCAACCTGGCTTGCCTCCACTGCCGGGCCGCGGCGGGGTCCGGGCCTTATCCGGGGGAGTTGTCCACCGATGAAGGCATCAAACTCCTGGACGACCTGGCGACCTTGGGGCAGGTGGTAGTCATCCTCACCGGCGGCGAACCCCTGCTCCGGGAGGATATCTTCGACCTTGCGGCTTACGGCGCCAGGCTTGGCCATCGTATGGTCATGGCGGTGAATGGCACCCTGGTCACCCCAGCCATTGCGACGCGCCTCAAGAACGTGGGAATTCAACGGGTGAGTATCTCCCTTGACGGCGCTACGCCAAGCTCCCATGATCGCCTCCGGGCGGTGGATGGGGCCTACGCCGGGGCCCTGGCCGGGATTGCTGCCTGTAAAGAAGCTGGTTTACCCTTTCAAATAAACACCACCGTCACCCGGGCCAATCGGCTCGAACTTCCTGCCATCCACGAGTTAGCTATAAAACTCGAAGCCGCGGCCCATCACGTCTTTGTATTGGTGCCTACAGGAAGGGGGGAACTGATCCGGGAGGAACTGGTGACCCCGGAGGAATACGAGGCGACCCTACACTGGTTACTTGCGCGGCAGCGGGATGGCAAGCTTTTCATCAAGCCCACCTGCGCGCCGCAATACTACCGGCTCATGCGTCAGGACGCGTACGCTCGGGGCGAAAAGATCACACCGGCCAGCCATGGCATGGAGGCCATGACCAAGGGTTGCCTGGGAGGCCAGGGCTTCGCGTTTGTGTCTTATCAGGGGGAGGTGCAGCCCTGCGGCTACCTGGAATTGGTGGCGGGTAACATCCGGGAAACCCCCTTCCCGGCAATCTGGTCCGGTTCCGAGCTGTTTCAACAATTGCGCCAGGTTAACGACTACCACGGTAAATGCCACGCCTGCCAGTACCGCAAGGTCTGCGGCGGCTGCCGGGCCCGGGCCTATGCCATGACCGGCGATGTCCTGGGGGATGACCCCATCTGCCCATACGAGCCGGTGGGCTAATCTCTTAGCCTCGTTCCCAAGTTGTACTTGGGAACGAATTTGGAGCCCAAGCTAAACTTGGGCGCGAGCCAAAAATAGACGCCAAGGCGCAAGACTTTCTTATGACCATAGCGGAAAACGGAAAACCGAAAACGAAAAACGAGTCCTTGGACGATCTGGACCGGGCCATATTGAACGAGATCCAGTCGCATTTTCCCATTGAGTCCCGGCCGTATGCCGAGGTAGGCAGCAGGGTAGGGGCCTCGGAAGCTGAAGTCCTGGCCCGGGTTAAGGTCATGGCCGAATCCGGCATCATCCGGCGCCTGGGGGCTAACTTTACCTCCCGCAAACTGGGCTATACCAGCACCCTGTGCGCCGCCCGGGTACCCGAAGATAAGCTGGATCAGTTTGTGGCCGTGGTCAACCGCTATCCCGGAGTGACCCACAACTACCTGCGGCGGCACCACTATAATATCTGGTTCACCCTCATCGCCGACTCCGAGGCCCGCCTCAACTACATCCTGGAGGAAATCTCCCGGGTCGCGGGAGTCCCGGAAATTCTTAGCCTCCCGGCCCACGAAGTCTTCAAGATCAAAGTGGATTTTTCGGTGTGATGCGGTCGAGCGCCATACCGTAGACTAGGTTTTGTGACCTTCCTCTGATTTTTTCCCCTTATAGATAATCACCGCATTGTAGCGGCCCTCGCCCAACGCTTATTCCGGTTTTTCTAAACCTTCCCAGGGCACGCACAACACCGGGCAGGGCAGCAGGCGCACCACCTTCTCGGCAGTGGAGCCGAAAAAGACCTCCTCGATCGGCCCCCGGCCGCTCCGGCCATAGCCTCCCATGACGATCAAGTCAGCCGCCAGATCCCGGGCGATGACTGCGATCTCCTGAAAGGGAATACCCACGGTCACCATGCCGGTCACTTCCAGGCCGCCGCGCCCATGTTCTTCCAGGAAGGCATCCAACTGTCGTTGCGCCTCCTCCCGGAACTCCGGCAGTAGAGTTTCGGGCTGAACTTTCAGGTGTTCGGCCACCCGGGCCACAATGGATTGCTGAATGACATGCAGGAGAACCAGCTTGGCCCCGAAACACTGAGCGAGATGCTTGGCCGTCTTAAACGCCGCGCCGGCGCATTCGGAAAAATCGGTGGCTACGAGAATGGCTTTGAAATCCATGGGAGAGGTCCTTTATAAAACCGGGATACGTCTGGTTACGAGCTCGACTGCCTCTGCCTTAATCCCCAAATTATTTTAATCTCGCCTTAAGTATCTTGAACATCTGACCGGCGTTGCCAAAGCTCCCTGATTCCCTCAGCAGCACCTTGCCATGCTTATCCACGACCACGGTGGTGGGGGTGCCGTCGATATGGAAGACGTCTACGCCGATGGCCCAATCCGGATCGGGCACCATAGGGAAAGGCACTTTATAAGCAGCTTTGAATTTCCGCAAAGCTGACTCATTATCACTCTCGCCCACTGCGAGAAACTTTACCTTGTCTTTGAGGTCCGATTTTGCCACCAGATTATACAACCGGTTCACGACCGGTGCCTGATCCACGCAATGGGGTCAGGTGGTGCGCGTGATTTCGATCAGAACATAGGGGGCTTGGATATCCTGGAGGCTGAAATTTCCAGGACTTTTTAGGCCGAGATATTTTTGGTCCGCCTCCGTTACTGGGCCGGAAAACTTTAGGTTAGCAATCTTGGCATTGTCCGAGGCCGCAGGTGACGAGGAACTGAAACCCAGCAAAATCGTCAGGCAACCTGCCAGGGCCAGAGCAAAAGTCTTATGACGCATAGCTCCCCCTTTTCAGGATCTCGTTAGCATACGAATGATTTTCATGAACTGAAGATAAGGCCACAAACCGGTGGCGTCAATCGGGCGGGAATCGGGTCAGGCTGAGGACAGCCTGACCCGATTATGGAGCAGTTATTTTACCACGGCCTTGATCTTCTGGAGGACTTCATTGGGGTCGTCAAAAGTGCCGATATGGACAAATACAATCTTGCCAGTCTTATCCAAGATCACGGTGACGGGATACGGAGTGAAATTCAGGGCCTTGCCAAAGCTGTTGTTGGGGTCGGGCACCAAGGCGAACGGCACCTTATAGAATGCCTTCCACATTTTCATGCCCATTTCTTCGTTGCCCTGGCCCGCGCCGATAAATTTCAACTTGGTTTTCAGTTGAGGATCGGCTTGCACCTTTTCGAACAGTTGATTCATGAAGGGAGCCTGGTGAATGCAGTGCGGGCATTTGTCATTGAACTGCTCCACCAGCACATAAGGCGCTTTGACATCCTTCCAACTGAACGGGCCTTGTTTGGCCAGGCCGAGATACGTGGAATCTTCCGGCGTGATGGTCCCGGAGAATTTTACATCGGGGACTATTTGGCCGACCTTGGGCTCTGCCTCCTGTGCTGCCGCAATGGATATGGTGCCCACGAAAAAGATCAGAGCCAGACAGCAACTCAAGACTACAATTTTATTCCTGCTCATTAATTACCCCCCTTTCCATTTTTTGCTGAATGATAAACCAACCCTTGCTAAAGGGCAAAAGAAAAGCGCTCTTACCTATCTCTTCGGAACCGATTTTGGGAAAGTTTAGGGAAAAAACCAAGGGGGGTCGTTTTTTTTTCGGCAAATCAGCTAAAAAACCGCTCTTCCTGCCAATCCACCGGCATCCGCACCAAGGCTCCCTGGCGGTGCTGATAGAGCAGATAGCCATGGCGCACCCCAAATTCAAAGAGGCGCTGAGTCAGGACCACATCCTGGCGGCAGTAGGATTCCAACTCTTCCCACTTGCCAGCGGCATAGAGTTCCAGGGCCAGGAGGCCGTCGCCGCTCTTTTGCTCTCCCAAGGTCTTTTCCGACAAATGATTGAGGGAGAGCCGATGTCCCAGGAGGGTATGGACTTCCTCCAGGATGTCAAAAGTGGGCAATTCCGCCAACGGCACGGTCGTGTAAGGCTGCAAGACCTGGTAATCGAAGCGCTTGATATTGAAGCCCACGATCAGGTCCAGTTTTTTTAAGCGCTCTGCGAGCCGCTTCAAATCGTGCTCCCGATAGGTGGTGGCGACCCCCGTATGGCTCTCGTGGACCACCACGAGCGATACCCCCATGCGGTGGCATTGTCCCCAGCCGCCCACGTCCGCCGCAGAGCAACAAGTCTCCAGGTCCAAAACCCCGATCTTCCGGTTGCGGAACCAGGGAATTTCCGTATCCGTATCCGACTCCGGCACGGGCACCTCGACTGGTTCCGGCGCCGAAACAATCTGGATCTCTGCCGGCGTCTCCGCCTCTTCCACTCCCAACAGCAGTCCGGCGATCATAAGCGTCGCCTCTTTGTCCAGGGGTTTGTTGCCCGAACCGCACTTGGGCGAATGGATGCACGAAGGACAGCCGTCCTCGCAGGGGCAGGCCTCGGTGAGTGAAAGCGCCCGCTGAACTAAATCTTCCAAGATCTCGTAAGCCCGAACCGACAGCCCCACGCCGCCGGGATAACCGTCATAGATAAAGACTGCGGCTCGACCCACCTGAGGATGGGCTGGATGGGAAATGCCGCCGATATCGTAGCGGTCCGCCAGGGCAAACAACGGAAACATGCTGATGAGGACGTGTTCCAGGGCGTGAATGCCCCCCATGAAGTGGCCCCCTTGGGCGTACACCGCATTTTTTACCGCGTCCGGGATTTCCAGCCACATGCCCACGGTTTCAAAAACCTGGGGCGGCAGCTCGAGTTCGACCTGGCCCAGCAACTCCTGCCCCGGCAGCCTCCGCTTTTCGTAGCTCAGCAAGTGCTCCGTGACCTTGAGCCGCCCTATATGGGCCGTGAACCGGGCCACCTGCCGGGACTCTATAATCTCCAGGATTTCCGTCTCTTTGTCGGTCTGAATCCGGGTAAAATAATTGGGCTCGATGGAGTTGACCCAGACGTTGTGCCGCGCCAGGTCCAGCTTTTCCACCACCCAGGTCTGGGCCTTATGGAGATACACCGCGCCGGGATGACACTCTCGCAGGGCCCGGTGGCCGTCTATAGAGCCCAGGGGCCGCTTTTTCCCCGTCTGAAAAATGGCGAAGCTCTCCCCAAGCCCCCGGATATTCACTTCTTTCTGCGGGAACCGGGACCGGGCAAACCAGGCGTCGCCCGCGGCGGAGTGGAGCAACTGGCGCTCCCGGGCCAGTTCACCCACCACCTGCTCGTGCGCCTTCAGGTCAAAGTATTTCTCGTTTTTGGTATTAAGCGGCAGTTCCTGGGCCGCACAGGGCAGGTGGGCCTTGACCACAAACCGGTTATCCGGGTCCACCACCGCGGTCTCCATGGGCCGCCCGAAGAATTCCGCCGGATACTTAATGAAATACTGATCCAAGGCGTCGGCCTGGGCCACCATGACGATGAGTGAGTCCCGGCCCTGGCGTCCCACCCGGCCGGCCCGTTGCCAGGTGGTCACCATGGTGCCGGGATAGCCCACCAGGATGCAGACGTCCAGGCCGCCGATGTCGATGCCCATTTCGAGCGCGCTGGTCGAGATCACCCCCCGCATCTTGCCGGAAGCCAAGGCCCGCTCAATCTCCCGGCGCTCCTCCGGCAAAAACCCGGCCCGGTAGGAGCTGATAAAGCGCTTCATCTCCGGCGCCAGGCGCTGGGCCCAGACATGAATCAGTTCGGTGAGCTTCCGGGCCTGGGTAAAACAGATAGTGTTGAGCCCCTCCCGGATGGCCTGGGCAAAGATCCGGGCCGCGGTGGCCGGCGCGCCGCCGTGCGGATTGAGGAAGACAAAATGCCGCCCGCTCTGGGGTGCGCCGCTCTTTTCGATGATTTCCACATCCAGGCCGGTCAACATCTTGACGAAAATTTCCGGTTTGGCAATCGTGGCCGAAGACAGCAAAAACTGGGGGTGGGAACCGTAATGCGCACAAATCCGCTTCAAACGCCTGAGCACCTGCGCCATGTGGCTGCCCATAATGCCCCGGTAGGTATGGACTTCATCGATCACCACAAACTTAAGATGCGCAAAAAAGCTGGACCACGAGGCATGGTACGGCATCAGGCCCATGTGGAGCATGTCCGGGTTGGTGATGATCACGTGCGGCGGCTTGGCCTTGATGGCCTGGCGCTGGGCCGGAGGCGTGTCGCCGTCATAAATGGCGGACGTCAGAAAAGGGTAGGGGAGGGCGGCGTCCAACTCCTGGAGGGTCTTGAGCTGGTCCTGTTCCAGGGCCTTTAAGGGGAAGAGATACAGGGCGTGGCCCCGGGGGTTTTCTATAAGATTCTCCAGGACCGGCAGATTATAGATGAGCGTCTTGCCGCTGGCCGTGGGCGTGGCCACCAGCAGGTCTTTGCCCGCCCGGATGTAGTCCAGGGCCTCTCCCTGATGGCAGTAGAGCCGGGGAATCCCCAAACGCTCCAAGGCCGTCAGCACCCCCGGTGACAGCCCCGCAGCGCCTGCGACATACTCCACCGGCTTCTCAGGCAAGTAATGATAATGGCTGAGAATATCCCGGTATTCGGCGGTTTCTTTCAGGGAGTTGATGAAATCTTGCAGCATAATGAATCGGAAATTGGTGTAGGGTGAGCACCGCTCACCACGTACTCGTTCCCAAGTTGCACTTGGGAACGAAATTGGAGCCCAAGCTGAGCTTGGGCACAATCATTAACGTTCCCAAGCTCAGCTTGGGAACGAGTACCACGTTCCCAAGCCAAGCTTATAGGGCGTGCCGTGCACGCCGAACTGCGGCGGCCACGGGCCGCCCTATAGACTGTTTTTTCACTTCGTCCCCACATCAATATGCTCCCAGTCGGTACAATAACCCGTGTAGCACCACTCCTGGGGGATGCGCAGCCGCTGCCACTTGGCGGCCGTAAAGACCCAGGCCGGCAGTTGCCGGGCGTCCAGCTTGTGCATGGCGTCCCGGTTATATTGGCGGGTGGCCGGACTGATGGGGTTCGGTGTGCCGTCCACCACCCCCGGGTAGTTCGAATCATTGAAGTCAACGGCCAGGCCCAGGCGGTGGTTCGATCCTGGGGCATGGCGGCCGTGGTAGATTTCCGCCAGACTCTGATAGTGGCACATAACCACCGTGGCAGCCAGCGAATCCCCGTGATTATCGGGAAAACTCAGGCATTCCACCGCTACCGGAGGCGAGGCCGCGCTCACCGCGTAGGTGTCTTCCCCCATCCGCAACGACATCAGCGGCATCCGCCGGGACGGGTCGTACCAGCCTTCCCGGAAGATATATTCTATGAGCAGCCCCACCAAGGGCGCGAATTTGCTGTTGACCTCCACCTGAATCGTGGCCGGGCGGTAGTTCGCCTTATCGTTGACCTCCCGCATGGTGCGCACGAACCAGACATAGCCTGAAGGCCGCGGCGTCGTCAGGGCCACGGTCTGCCATTTTTTTTCGAAACCGCAATAAGTCTTAAGGCGTTGAGCCCGGGCCGGCACCCACACCGGAACCTCCAAAGTCACTCCCACCGGGTCGCCTCCCGGCCAGCGGCGGCGGCGCACGTCTTCCCATGAGGCAACTTGCCCCGGCGCCAGCAGCTTCAAAGTTTGATGCCGCAGCTCCACCATCTGGCCCACCCCCAGGAGGCGTTTGGCCAGAGTGACTTTCTGCAGGAAATCTATCTCCCGGGCCCGCTCCGACATGTGGGGCTCGTAAGCCAGGGCCACCTGGCGCAAAATTCTGGCCGTTTGAGCAGCCTGGGCAGCTTCCAGGATGAAGGGATGAGGCGGCGGGGCAGGGGATGGGGACTGCCGGATGACTTCGGCGGCCAGGATTCCTCCAGACACGATTATTACCAGACAGATCGCCAGAACCAGTGACGCCAGGACAGACCGAAATCGCATGGCTCTAATTGTATGTGAGCAGGTGAGGGCAGTCAATGCGAGAATGACTTGGTGTCGCTCGCGGTTGGACCCAGCGCGCGAAATTCATAACATTTATTTAACCACATTTATTTATATATAAAAAAATTGTCAGCATAGCTTTAACCATTTTTAATTAACTTAATAATTATTTACAAATAGCAGAATCCTACAATGCTCCCGGCCTAAAAAAATCTTGATACAGGGGGAGCATGAAATGGAATCAGACCCATCCAAAGCAGTTGCATTAGAGCTGGACCAGACTCCAAAAAAACTCGGAAGCAGGGTAGGACTATGGGCCATGGTGATGCTGGTGTGCCTGGCTCTGGCAAATATGGCGGGGTCCACGCCAGCTTGGGCCTTGAACGCCGACGAGCTGTTAGACATTATGGTGGACGAAGGCGCCATCACTCCGGAAAAGGCTCAGAAAATCAAAGAAAAGGCCCGCAAAATCGACAAGGCGAAAAAAGCCCAAGAGGATGCCAAACGGGCTCAGGAGTTACAACAGGTCAAGCAGGAAGCCAAAGCCGAAGCCAAAGCGGAGGCCGCCAAGGAGGCCAAAGCGGAAGTGAAAAAGGCCGTGCCAAAACCTGGGTGGAAGGCTTACTGGGATAACGGTCTGAAAGTGGAAAGTGAAGACGGTAAAAATAAGGTAAAAGTGGGTGGAAGAATCCAGTATGACGTCGCCAGCGTCTCTTCACCTACGCGCCGCTTTGCCGATCAAGTTTCGTTTGATGAAGGGACCCGGCTTACCGGTTCCGGTGCAGAATTCCGGCGGGCCAGGTTGTATATCGAGGGCGACGTTTACGAAGACATCTTTTTTAAGGCGCAGTATGATTTTGCCGGCGGCTCCACGGCATTCAAGGATGTCTACTTAGGGGTTAAGCATATCCCCTACATCGGGCATATCCGGGTCGGCCAGATGAAGGAACCCTGGTCGCTTGAAGAGCAAACCAGCAGCAATTTCATCACCTTCATGGAAAGAGCCTTGCCGAATGTATTCTCCCAGGAGCGCAAACCGGGGGGCATGGTTTACAACACCGCTTTTAACAAGCGGTTATACTGGGGCACGGGAGTTTTCTTTAACACCATACGAGCCACCAGTGATACCGATGCCGGTGGTGATTCCTACCAAAACTTTCAAAACTGGGACGCCACGGCGCGTCTCGCTGGCACTCCCCTGTATGAGGACAACGGCAAGCATCTGATCCACCTGGGTTTTTCTTACATGCACCAGTTCCGTAACGACAGCACGAACACGAATAACAGCGGTACGCCGACCTCTTTTGCCTTGCGCTACCGGCAGCGCCCGGAGGCGCATATTACCGACGCCCGGACGGTGGACACCGGAGGGAATACCAACGCCCGGACGTTGTTCGCTCGAGGCCGCATTCTGCCGGTCGTCGGCCAGCGCGCCCTGATTGCCACTGAGGGCGTCAACCTGATCAACCCCGAGTTCGCTTTGGTGTGGGGTCCCTTCTCCCTTCAAGGCGAATACGTGCTTTCCGCAGTCGAAGCATCTCGCAGGCTAGCACGTCCCGTAAGAAATACTTTCTTAACCAGCGATAACCCGACTTTCCAAGGCGGCTACGCGTATGTCAGCTACTTTCTCACCGGCGAACACCGAACCTACAAACAATCTGACGCTTGCTTCGACCGAATCAAGCCGAAGCGTAATTTTAATCTGAAAGGAACCGGCTGGGGCGCCTGGGAAGTGGCTTTCCGCTGGTCCTATCTGAACTTGAATAGTAGTGGGGTATATGGCGGCATAGAAAACGATTATACCATCGGTCTGAACTGGTACCTGACCCCCAACACTCGATGGATGTTCAACTATGTGCAAGCCGAAATCACTGATCGCCAGGTCACCCCAAGCACCCAATACGCGGTTCCAACCAGAGCTTACCCGGAAAATTATGCTAACGGGTCAGTTAACGTTGTGGAAACTCGTTTTCAGATTGATTTCTAAAGTCTGAACCCAAAAAACCTATAAGGGCAGAGCCGAAAACTCGGCTTTGCCCTGAACTATCCGTAAGGCTTTCAGCAAGAGGGACTCTTGGCCGAAGAGGTTAATGGAAATGCAGTCGCCGGTGCAGCAAGTGGGGGTATCATTTGCCGAAGAGAACTGGTGACAATGTTCATGGAAAGTCCATTTTATTTCGATATGTCGCTAAGGGAACGGCTTACCCTCGTACAGCAACACGAATGGCGCTGTTCCCATTGCGACCGGCGGACTCACTGTACCGCTACCAAGACGGGCAACATATATTATCAATTAAAGCCGTAAGTTACCTTCAGATCAACTCTGTCTGACCCAGTCTCTTAAAAAAATTTCACCTGATTACTCCACCTCCAAAATAAAATAAACACTTCAGCCGGGAAGGGGAGTCAATGCGCCCGTCTAAGAGGTAAGCGAGCTGACAACGCAGCAGCTTTAAGAATTCAACAAAAAATGCCTTTATGTAAAAAAACTAAGAGATCTATCTTGTTTTGAGCCAAAGCCGTAATTATCCTGTGGACATGCGCCAAGACCCCTTTGGGATAGCTGTATTCTGAGGCCAGATAACGCTAGACGGGACATCCAACCCAAAGACCACTCTCAAAAGGAGGTAGTTTCCTTGAAAACCAAAATTGTCGTATTGACTCTGATCATGGCTTTGATCCCGGTAGGGCTGATTATGGCCCAACCGCAGATGACGATCTACGATACCCTGAAGGCCAATGGCAATTACAATGCCCTGGTGGCTTTGCTCGATAAGGCCAATGTAGCCGAAGTGAAGCAGATGCAGGGGCCCTTCACCATATTTGCTCCCGATGATGCGGCTTTTAACAAAGTGCCCCCGGAAACCTTGAAAAGGATCATGGATGATGAGGCTATCGCGAAGAATGTAGCGTTCTTCCACATAATCCCGGGAAAATACATGGTCAAAGATCTTCCTGAACTTAAAGAATGCAAGACCCTGTGCCCCACCGCGGCTGCCCAGCCGCTCAAATTTACCAAGGTCGGAGTAGACAAGTACATGGTTAACAATGCCAACATCACCAAACCCGACATGATGGCCACCAATGGGGTAATTCAGGGGATCGACATGGTACTGATCCCACCTATGGCTCCGCCAAAGGTTCCGTAATACCTGAACGGGGTAACTTGAGCCCCGAAACCTGTTCCGTCTATCGTTATCTGGCCTCGGAATTTTTGCTGAATTCGTTTGAACGGGCGTCTTAATATCGCTTGACACGGTTGAACGGCTTATAGCGCTTGCCGGAAGTTCTTTCCTTATTATTCCCCTCTCCCCTTGCGGGAGAGGGCTAGAGTGAGGGGGAAGTAATCTCTTTCCCGCTCCCATTAATAACTGAAAATCACGGTCTTGAATTGGGTCAGTAACCACCTTCTTTTGTCCCTTTTCCCCTTGGGGCTGAACATTACCCATAAGTCTATATCTTGTTGGTTCATCTCCTAAAATACCGTCTCCCCCCTGAGGGGAGCATTACACTTTGGGCAATTTAAAAATTGTCCCTGAGCCTTGTCTCTAAAGATTTCCCTCTTATTTTAATCAAAGAGGTATTGCTGATTCGGGCGAGATGGGTCTGACCTTTACGGCTCAAACATTTGCCACCCTCGGGAGGAGGATCATAACTGATGACTACCGTCGCCGACCTGCCGGCACAAGATCCCTTTTGGTTTCGAGAATGTTTTTTGATACCCATGCCCATCGGCACGAAGGTGGTCAATCTCCGGGAATTGCTCCAAGCCCTTCGAGATGTGAGCGACTCGGTAATCTACTACCATCTGGTGCAATCCCGCCTGGCCGTGTCCCAGCCCGCGGTGGAATTTCCCAATGACTTCGCCCTGTGGGCCGCTACGGCCCTGCAGGATATGGCTTTGGCCGAAAAGCTCAGCTCCTTCGACCCCCTGGATTATGAGAATCTGGGTCAGGTACGCCAGGCCATGGTGGATATCATAGAGGAGTATTTATGGGATTTGCCCTTTGTTCCCTGGGCCCGTTCCGGGTTTGAATTCCATTTCTGCGAAGCCTCCACCGTAGTTATCCGTTCCGTGATTTCCGCCAACAGTCTCCAGGATTTTTGCCAGGCCCTCAATAAAGTGGGGTTGGATTCGATGTACTACCATTTCTTCGAGTCCCGCTGGCGTTTGGAAATACCCATGGACGATTTCTCTTACTGGATCGAGACCAATTTCGATTTTCCGGAACTGGTGGCGGCCATTCGGGATATGGATATTTACTTCTACAATCTAAGGGAAATCCGCGCTACGCTTCTGAGCTTAATTCATCAACATCTGGGGGACACCTGTGATCTGCCTAAATGATTTTAAGCCCATCGTAGGTCCCGAGGTGATCGGACAGCTTGAACGCCTGTCAGAGGTTGTGGCCGGTCGCCGGTTTGTCCATATCAACTCCACCCGCACCGGCGGCGGGGTGGCGGAGATTCTGAACCGGGCCGTGCCCCTCCTCAATCAACTGAATATTAAAACCCAGTGGGAAGTGATCCTGGGAGACCCTTTCTTTTATGAGATCACCAAGGCCATGCATAATGCCCTGCAAGGCCATAAAGTCCATTTCACTCAGGCCATGTTCGACCACTACCGGGAGGTCAACATGGAAAATGCCCGCCGGGCTGACTGGGAGGCCGACTTTGTTTTGCTGCACGACCCCCAGCCCGCCTATATGATCGAAAAGCTGCGGCCCCGTGCCAAACACTGGGTCTGGCGATGTCACATCGATGTGTCGCGACCCAACCTCCAGGTTTGGAGATTTTTGCGGAAAGTAGTGAGTCAGTATGACGCCTCGGTCTTTTCCATGTCCCAGTTTGCCCAAAGTCTGCCCCATCCCCAATATCTCATCCGCCCCTCCATTGACCCTTTGAGCGAGAAGAACCGGGAGCTGACCCCCGAGGAAATCCAGGCGGTGTTGGACCGTCTGGGGGTTGAACGGGATAAGCCCATCGTTTTACAAGTCTCACGCTTCGATTCCTTTAAGGACCCCGTAGGGGTTATTCAGGCTTTTCGGATGGTACGGCGGCATACTCCCTGTAAGCTGGTGCTGGCGGGCGGCGAGGCCACCGATGACCCGGAGGGGCCGCGTATCCTTGCCGAGGTACAAGAAGCAGCAAGGGGGGAATCCGACATCCAGATATTACTCTTGCCGGCCGACGCTCATCATGAAGTCAATGCCTTGCAGCGGGCGGCGGACGTGATCGTGCAGAAATCCACCCGAGAGGGTTTTGGCTTAACGGTCACCGAGGCCATGTGGAAGGGTAAACCGGTAATCGGCGGTGCAGTGGGAGGCATCGTCTTGCAGCTTCAGGACTACAATACCGGGTTTCGGGTATATTCCCCGGAAGGGTGCGCCTTTCGCATCCGCTATCTGCTGCATCGCCCAGAAATGGCCAAACGCATGGGGCAACTGGCCCGGGAGTTTGTCCGCAACCACTTTCTCATCACCCGAAACGTGCGCGACTACCTCACCCTGATGATCTTGTTGGATAAACAGGGCAGCCGCCTCATAGAATTATGATTCGGCTGTGGCAGGGCGGCGCGGTCCCGGCAGGCGGGTACCCGTGGTATTCTAAGGGAGTGGGGAGGTTCCTTTAACCCTGACGCCGCGCTCATTAATTCTCTTCGTCCGGAGAGAAGAGGAGACCTGATGGAAAGGTACATTTGCATTCACGGCCATTTTTACCAGCCACCCCGGGAAAACCCCTGGATAGAAGCCATCGAGGTCCAGGACTCGGCTTACCCTTACCATGATTGGAATGAGCGCATTAATGCGGAGTGTTACGCTCCCAATACAGTCTCACGCCTACTGGACGGCGAAGGCCGGATTTTAAACCTGCCCAACAATTATGCCAAGATCAGCTTCAACTTCGGGCCCACCCTGCTGGCTTGGATGGAGCAAAAGTCGCCGGAAACCTATGAGGCCATCCTAACCGCGGACCGCACGAGCCAGAAGAATTTCTCGGGCCACGGCTCGGCGCTGGCCCAAGCCTATAATCATATGATTATGCCTCTGGCCAACCGCCGGGACAAATATACCCAGGTAATATGGGGGCTACGGGACTTTGAGTTTCGCTTCGGCCGGTTACCGGAAGGGATGTGGCTGCCGGAAACCGCGGTGGATTTGGAGACTCTGGATATTATGGCGGAGTTGGGGATTCGATTTACCGTCCTTGCCCCCGGCCAGGCCAAGCAGGTGCGTCCCCTGGGCCAGGAAGAGTGGGAGGATGTGAGTGAGGGACGAATCGATCCCACCAGGGCCTACACCCTCAATCTAACCTCAGGCCGACAGATCAGCCTCTTTTTCTATGACGGGCCCATCTCCCGGGCCGTGGCTTTTGAAGACCTGCTCAGCCGGGGGGAAAATTTGGCAGAGCGGCTGACCGGCGCCTTTTTCAAAGAGCGGCAGTGGTCTCAACTGGTGCACATTGCCACCGATGGCGAAACCTACGGACACCACCATCGGTTTGGCGACATGGCTCTGACTTATGCCATGCAGTACATTGAGGAGAATAACCTGGCCCATCTGACCAACTACGGGGAGTACCTTGAAAAATCCCCCCCGACCCATGAGGCGGAAATCTTTGAGAACACCTCCTGGAGTTGCAGCCACGGGGTGGAAAGATGGAAGCAAGACTGCGGTTGCAACAGCGGCGGTCATTCCGGCTGGAACCAGGGCTGGCGCGCTCCCTTGCGGGAGGCCCTGGATTGGCTGCGGGATACGCTGGCGCCCCTCTTTGAAGAGAAGGGCGGACAGTATCTAAAAGACCCCTGGGCCGCCAGGGATGATTATATCAAGGTCATCCTCAGCCGAACCCCTGAGAATATCGAGCGCTTTCTGGCTCAACATGCCCTAAGGCCTCTGACCGACGAAGAAAAGGTGACGGTATTTAAACTTCTGGAGGTTCAACGGGAGGCCATGCTCATGTATACGAGCTGCGGCTGGTTTTTCGATGAGCTCTCAGGCATCGAAACGGTGCAGGTCCTGCTCTATGCCGGCAGCGCCATCCGGTTGGCGGAAGATATCGACGTCGAAGCACTGGAAACCGGCTTTCTGGAACGGCTGGAACTGGCCAAGAGCAACATCCCCGAGAATGGCGATGGGCGCTTGATCTACGAAAAGTTCGTCAGGCCGTCCATGCTGGATCTGGAAAAGGTGGCCGCCCATTATGCGATAAGCTCCCTCTTCAAGGAATACCCCCAGCAAACCGGGATTTATTGTTATTTCGTCGAACAGGAAGACTACCATTTCTCCGAGGTAGGGGTCACCAAACTGTCGTTGGGGCGGGTGCGGATTACCTCGGATATCACCAAGGAAACTGCTACCCTGAATTTCGGCGCCTTGCATTTCGGTGATCAAAACCTCAGTGCCGGGGTGCAAAAGTTTCAGAGCCAGGAAGCCTATGAGGCCATGGTGCAAGAAGTGACCGAAGGCTTTGCTACCGGCGATTCCCCCGAAACCATCCGGCGGCTGGACCGGCACTTCGGGGCCTCCACTTACTCCTTCAAGTCCCTCTTCCGGGATGAGCAGCGTCGGGTGCTGAACCAAGTCTTGGAATCGAGCCTGGAGGAAACACGGTTCGTTTATGGCAAGAGGTACAGTAACCATGTGTCCTTCATGCGTTTTCTCACCGAATTGGGCATCCCCCTGCCCCAGCCTTTCCCTTGCAATGCGGAATTTGTTTTGAATTCAAATTTGCGCCTGGCCTTCGAACAACCAGAAATAGATCCAGAGGACATCCAAAAACTTCTCGAACAGGCATCTGCTCTGCAAGTAAAGCTCGATGGGGTAAGCCTGGAGTACGCCTTGAGGCAAACCCTGGAGCGTTTGATGGCCGTGTTCAAGGAGACCAGTGAGTTCAATTTGCTCAAGCAACTGGAGGCCGCGGTGAGAATCGCCCGAGCCTTGCCCTTCGAGGTAAATTTTTGGAAGGTGCAGAATATTTACTATGAGATGCTTAACACCGTCTTTCCCGAATGGCGCTGGAAGGCCGAACACGGCGAGACGGAAGCTCACGACAGGGTGGAAACTTTCCTGCAATTGGGGCGGGAGCTCTCCATAAAAGTCGATTAGAACATGGCGTTGCCCAAGAGAAAAAATGACCAGTTTTAAGATTCCCGGAGCCACCTACCGGCTGCAATTCAACCGCACCTTCAAATTTTCGGCGGCGGCGGCCCTGGTGCCATATTTGCACGAGTTGGGCATTACCGAGCTCTATGCTTCTCCCCTCCTGCAGGCCCGCCGCGGCAGCCTCCATGGGTACTCGGTAACTAATCCTATGGAGCTTAATCCGGAACTCGGCACTCGCCGGGCCTTTGACCTTCTGGCACGAAAACTGAAAACCCGCGGGATGGGCCTGTTATTTGATATCGTCCCCAATCACATGGCCTTGAGCCACGATAATCCATGGTGGATGGAGGTCCTGGAAAACGGGCCGATTTCGCCATATGCCATCTTTTTCGACATCGATTGGCATCCCCCGAACCGTATCCTGGAGGGGAGACTGCTGCTGCCCATCCTGGGCCGGCCTTACGGCCAGGCCCTGGAAAACCAGGAACTCAAACTGACCTTGGAGTCGGGTGGGTTTTTCATCAATTACTACGAGCATAAATTCCCCCTGGACCCCAAAACCTATCCCCAGATCTTGGCCCCAGGGCTTGCGCAACTGACTCAAGAATTGGGCGAAGAGAGTCCGGTAATCATCGCGCTCACGGTGATTATCAGCCTGATCGCCAGCCTGCCGGCCCGCACCCTCCTGAGCCCCAAAAAGGCCAAGGAACGGCAGCGGGAGAAGGAGATTATCAAGAAAAATCTTTGGCTGCTCTATCAGGGGACGGCGGAGACGAAGAAATTTTTGGATGAAACCATCAGGAGGTTTAACGGCGCCAAAGGAGAAGCGGAGACGTTTGACTCCTTGGACCGGCTCCTGCAACATCAGCCGTACCGGCTGGCTTTCTGGCGGGTAGGCCTGGAGTTGATCAATTATCGGCGGTTTTTCAGTATCAATGATTTGATCGGCATCCGCATTCAAGACCCCAGGGTATTTGATGCCTTCAAACATGGCCTCCTCTTCAAGCTCGTGGACGAAGGCAAGATCTCGGGGCTGCGGGTGGACCATATCGATGGCCTCTACGATCCCCTGGAGTATCTCCAGCGCTTGCAAGCCTGTTTCGCTCCTGGGGATCCAGGCGTTCCCGGCTCCTCGCAATTTTATATCACCGTGGAGAAGATCCTGGCGCCTGGGGAAACGTTGCCTCCGGAATGGCCGGTGGCCGGGACCACTGGCTATGATTTCCTCAACCTGGTGAACGGGGTCTTCATAGAACAAGAGGGCCTCCAGGAACTGCAGAAAATATACGCCGGATTCCTTAATGATCCGATCAACTTGATCGATCTGACTCTGGACAAGAAAAAGCTTGTCATGAATTCCTTCTTCGGCGGGGAAGTTGAGAGCTTCGTCCACTATCTGAGCCTGTTGGCCGACCAGGATTGGCATGCTCGAGACATTTCCCGGGGGGACCTGCGGGAGGCCTTGGTGGAAGTGATGGCAGCGCTGCCCATCTATCGCACCTACATCCGCAGTCTTGAGGTCGCGCCCCTGGATTTGGCCTACCTGGACAAAACCTGTCAAGAAGTTCGCCGGCGCAGCCCTTATCTCAACCAGTTGGCCCTGAATTTCCTGGAACGGGTGCTGCGGCTTGATGTTCCTGCCTATCTGGGCAGCGAACAGAAGGCGGAATGGCTAAATTTCGTGATGCGGTGGCAACAATTTACCGGGCCGATCATGGCCAAGGGCTGGGAAGATACGGTCCTGTATATTTATAATCCCCTGATATCACTCAACGAAGTGGGAGGGTGTTTCAGCGCGATTCCGGCCGAGGACTTTCATCAGTTAAACCAGCAAAGGCAGGAGTCCTGCCCCTTTACCATGAATGCCACCTCAACCCATGACACGAAAAGAAGTGAAGATGTGCGGGCCCGCCTCAATGTCCTTGCCGAGATTCCCGAGGATTGGGAAGAGCACCTGAAGCGGTGGGGCGACCTGAACCGGTCTAAGAAGGTCGCGGTTAATGGAGTCCTGGCGCCGGACCAAAATCAGGAGGTCCTGCTCTATCAAACCATGCTGGGGGCCTGGCCGCTTGACCCGGCTGAGGTTCCAGCGTTTAAGGAGCGGCTCCAGCGCTACATGATTAAAGCCGCGCGCGAAGCCATGGTGCACACCCGGTGGATTTCACCCCAGGTTGAACATGAAAAGGCTTTGCTGGCCTTTGTGGACCACATCCTGGATGAGGCCGAAAATCGAGAGTTCTTAGCGGATTTCAGAAACTTACAAGCGCGGCTCGCTTACTATGGAGCCATGAACTCTTTATCGCAAGTGCTGCTCAAGATCGCGGCGCCCGGGGTCCCGGATTTCTATCAAGGAACGGAACTTTGGGATTTTAGTTTGGTTGATCCGGACAATCGGCGTCCGGTGGACTTCGATAAAAGGGTTCGGTTCCTGAAGGATCTAAAACTGCAAGAAAGAAAAAAGGGGTCGGCCCTGGTCTGCAAGTTAATCAGCCGCTGGGCAGATGGGCGCATCAAGCTATATATCACCTACAAGGCCCTGAATTTTCGCAAGGATAACCCAGACCTTTTCCTGCAAGGAGATTATTCCCCCCTGGCGGCAGAGGGGGACCGGGAGAAAAATATACTGGCCTTGGCTCGCAGACAAGAGAACAATTGGGCGCTGGCCGTGGCGGCCAGATTCTTGACGAAAATTGTCCAACCTGGTCAGCCTGCCATAGGTCGAGAAGTGTGGGGTGAAAGTGTTCTGAGGTTGCCGCCTAACGCGCCGGTTCGATGGATTGACATCTTGACCGGCGTAGAGCATCGCGCCATCGAATCCGGGCAATCTTTAACTCTTCCCCTCCAGAGAATATTCCGACACCTACCCGTGGCTTTCCTTTCGAACTCAAAGTAATCCTAGCATTTTTCAGCATGTCCTATGAGATCCAGCCCTAGAGAATGATCTGTTTGAAAAGAAAGCCAAAGGGGGGACTTTTACCCCAATACGGTTCACTTAAGGTGTCCATACTTTGGGGGGAACAGGTTCTTTCAAGGGTTTTGGCGGGTAGTGCCCGTCCTCTTTACGGCTCAGTCCTTGGCGGCTTTCAGGCGTTCGGCGACGCTGGGGAAGTAATCCATTTTGGTGTGGGGCAGGAACAGGGCGGCGATGTACTGGTCCATGAAACCGGGGGTTTCGGAGAGCTCGAAATTGGTCATCATATCGGCCACGCGGCGTTCCTCTTCCAACATGTCTCGGGAGAAGGCCAGCAGCGAGGCGCCCTGGAGGGAGGCGTTGCCCACGAACTGATAATTTTCCCGGGGTAGATCGGGCAGCAGACCGATGGTGATGGCGTTATCGATGTTGATGAAGTTGCCGAAGGCCCCAGCCAGGATCACCTGCTCCAGGTCTTGGAGCTTGAGCCCGACGTTTTCCAGCAGGGTGACGTAACCCGCAAACATAGCCCCTTTGGCCCGCATCAGGTTGTCGATATCGGCCTCGCTCAGGGTAATATCCTCCCCGCTCTGGGTGTCGGGGGCCATGGCCAGGACGTATTCCTTTCCTTCATTGCCCTCGCGAATCCGAGACGTGTTCAAGTCATCCCGGAACTTGCCGTTGGGCGAGATCATGTCAGCCTCCATCATGGCCGCCAGGATGTTGATCAAGCCGGAGCCGCAGATGCCCTTGGGTTTCACCATGTCGATGGTCAGGAGCATGGGCTCGCAGGTTTGGGGATTGATGCTGACTTCCTCGATGGCGCCGGCGGTGGCCCGCATCCCGTACTTGATGCCGCCGCCTTCGAAGGCCGGTCCGGCCGAGCAGGCCGCGCAGGCCAGCCACTGCTGGTTGCCGATGACGATTTCGCCGTTGGTGCCGATGTCGATAAAGAGAGTCAGCTTGGGATCTTTGTAGAGACCCGAGGCCAGAACCCCGGCCACAATGTCGCCCCCCACGTAACTGGACACGGAACTCACTGAATAGATGAAGACGTGGTCCGGCAGCTCCAGACCCAGGTCCCGGGCCCGGACCGGCGGAGTGTGGCAGGCAGTGGGAATATAAGGGGACAGGCGGATATACTTGGGGTCGATGCCGTAGAACAGATGGGTCATGGTGGTATTGGCGGCCACGGTGAGGTGGGAAATCTCCGCCACCGGCAGCTTATGCTTTTTCAGGAGCCGGTGCATCACCTGGTTGATGGTGGCGACCACGGAGCGTTGGAGCTTTTGCAGCCCTTGCTCTTTCTGGCTGAAGACCATGCGGGTGATGACGTCGTCGCCATAACTCATCTGGGAGTTGTAATCCGCGGCGTGGCCGACTATGGTGCCCGCGGCCAGGTCCAGGAGTTGGACCCAGACGGTGGTGGTGCCGATATCTATGGCGAGGGCGTAATGCCGCTGGGTGGTGTCCCCGGCTTCCAGGTCCACAATCCGGGGGTAACGGGAGCGCCGCTGGGCAAAGTCCAGGGTGGCGGTGACCCGGAAGTTGTCCTCCCGCATCACCTTGGCCAGCTTGCGCAGCATGAAGAAATCGTGGGCCAGGTTATCCAGGCCGTGGGTGCGCGCCAGACCCAGCTCCAGCCGGCTTAAATCACAGGCATTGTCCGCCAGGGAAGGCGGCGGCAGCTCGACGAATTTCTTTTGAAACGCAGGGTTATAGAGCCCCTCAGACTTCAAGGCCGCGAGGTCAATGGGGCTGGAGCGCAAACCGATGCCGGCCCGGCGGCGGGTCAGGGTACGCCGGTCCAGCAGGGACTCCGGCGGGATGCGAATGACCACATCGGCATTAACCCAGCTCTGGCAGGCCTGGCGGTAGCCCAGGTCCCAATCTTCGTTGCTGATCAGCCCGGAGCGGGTGCTCTCCAAATCGCCCGATTCCAGCAAGACCCGGCACTTACCGCAGACGCCTTCGCCGCCGCAGGAGGCGTTAATGTGGACGCCGGCCTGCAATGCAACCCGCAGCAGGTTCTCGCCGTCCGGCACCTCGATAGTAATCTCATATGGTTTGAAGGTGATGTGCTTACTCATGCGACCCTGAGAGGAGAAGAGTTGAGTTGACTCCGGGGACTCTGTAGAGTTGGCGGCATTCTATCATAAGGAGGTGGCAAAAAAAATGTTAAATTATAAGAAGATGTTGGATCAGAAGGGTGTACTCTCTGCGTTCTCAGCGCCTCTGCGGTGAAAAATGATTAACCGCAGAGACGCTGAGAGCGCAGAGAAAAGCAGATATGGAGGGAAATTCATGGCCGCGGCTCGCAGGGGGAGATGGTTGCGTGAGCTTTATCAACGTTTATGGGAGGTTTGGGGAGCCCAGGGCTGGTGGCCCGGAGATACGCCCTTTGAAGTGGCGGTGGGCGCGATCCTGACCCAGAACACCAACTGGAACAACGTAGCCCTGGCCATAGCGGCGCTTAAAGAGCAGCAGGTGCTGGAACCACAAGCCTTGTACGACCTGCCGGAACCGGAGTTGGCCCGGCTCATCCGGCCGGCGGGTTATTACAATGTAAAAGCCAAACGGCTCAGGAACTTCCTTAATTTTTTGGCGAACCATTACCAAAATTCCATGGCGGTGATGGCTGCCGATAACCTGGAGAACTTGCGTCAGGGGCTCCTGGCCGTTAAGGGGATCGGTCCAGAGACCGCGGATAGCATACTTCTCTATGCCCTGGATAAACCCACGTTTGTCGTTGATGCCTATACTTTTCGCATTTTAAATCGCCATAACCTCATTCCCGAGACCTACACTTATGAAGAATTGCGGCAATCGTTCATGGAGCATCTGCCGTTCCAGGTCACTCTGTACCAGGAATATCACGCCTTACTGGTGCGTCTGGGGAAGGTGTGGTGCCGTCCTAAACCGCAGTGTGATTCCTGCCCGGTGCAGGGCTGGCCGGAGGAGTAAAACTTGCTCATTTTTTGGTACAGGAGTTGCAACATAAAATGGGCAAGGAAGAAATATTATGGCAAATGTAGGCAAAGAAGAACAGTTTCCTATCTGGCTGCCCGAGTCTCTCCCGGAAGAGATTGTGGCTGAAAGTTTTTTTGAACTCTTGAATACCGATGCGGATGGTGAAGCTGGCTCCCGCCCGGAAGATCCCAACTTCGGCTTTGTTGTACGGGACTGGTTCGGACCTTTCTTGTTAAGCCCGCCGACTCGCTTTCTGAGGGGACAATGTTAGCTCGACGCTTATTGAGAGTAAGGGAAGGGCCGTTCTCTCATCTGATCTGAGGAGTGATACCTATCACCGCCGTGAAATTTTATTCCCGCCGCGCAATTTTCCCCATATTCCGTCCGATGATGTTAATATAAGCGCACACGCCCAATACCTCTTTACATTCATATTTATGAACTTTTTAACGGGATTCGTTCAGAGAAATGGACATTATCGCACTGGAGCAGCATCCTCAGGACGCCTTGATTGAGCGTCTCAGGCGGGTTCCCCTCCTGGAAAGAACAGATGTCTTGATTTATTCGCAGGCTTTGATCAGCCTGGAGAAGATTCACACCAAGTGCCTCCACCCCCCACAGAATTATATCTGGCTGCAGGAATTGCGTAAGACTCAGGAATTGCGCTGGAGTCTGACGGCCTGGGGGGTAGACCTGTTTCGCCTGGACGGTTATGTCACCTACACGGTGCGGCAGGACGATGGGGAGGAGGCGATTTACGATCTCTACCCTCCCATCGTCGAAGAGTCCTTCGAAGCGGACGGCACGGTGGCCTTGCTCATCAACGACGGTATGCATCGGCTCTATCTGGCCCGGCTGGAGTGGGTGGTGCCGCAGGTGACCTTTGTGCGCGGCATCCCCAAGGAATATCCGTATTACGCCTTTCCCCGTCCCGGAGGTTGGGAGGGTCTGGATCTTTTGGCCGAGAACCCCGATCCCCAGGGCTATCTGAAGAAGTGTCACCGGATCCGGCAAAACAAAAGCCTCTATCGGGATTTTCAGGCGGTGTTCCATAACGTGGGCCGCTCCAGGAGCCGTCTCCTGAAGAAATAGGGGTTGGCCGCCGCGAAAATGTGGCGCCGCCGCCCTCGGCGGCGTACGGGTCCGGGAACCCGTTTACCAATGCCGTTGCTACCCCGGTCTGTCGGTCTCTTTAACTCTTCGTTGCTCCCTGGCCATCCGGTGACTACGAACTCTAGGTTGTGGAGGTATGTATGAGTTTGGTCCTGTTAGGTATATTAATTGCCCTGGCCCTGGTGGTGCTGGGGCGCAACGTGCCGCAACTCCAGAAGTACCCGCAAATCCGGTACTTCCTGGCTATCGTCGTCCTTGCGGCCACGGTGGCTGTTTCCACGGCTAAGATAGTGCCCCCGGGGAACGTCGGGGTGCTGGTGCTCTTGGGGAAAGTGTACGGCACTATCCCTGAGGGGGTGCATCTGGTCAACCCCCTGGCTTCCATGGAACTGATGAGTGTGCGCACCAAGGAAGTCTTCGAACACGCCGAGGCGCCCTCCAAAGAAGGGCTCAACGTTGCTCTGGAGGTCTCCTGCCTCTATCACCTGAAATCGTCCGAGGCGGCCAATGTGTACCGGCAGGTGGGACCCAACTATGAGGAGGTAGTGGTGAAGCCGCAGTTCCGGTCAGCCATCCGGGGCATTACCGTCAGTCACGAGGCCAAGGACCTGTATACCTCCAGCCGGGAGCTGATCTCTACCGAAATCTTCCAAGACCTGGAAGCGAACCTGGGTAAACGGGGGATAGTCGTGGAGACCATCCTGCTGCGTAAAGTCGATTTGCCCAAGTTAGTGGTGGAAGCCATCAACTCCAAGCTGGCCGCGGACCAGCAAGCCCAGCAGATGCATTTCGTGCTGGCCAAGGAACGGCAGGAAGCGGAGCGCAAACGTATCGAGGCCCAGGGCATTCAGGATTTCCAGAGGATCATTTCGCAGGGACTGTCCGAGCAACTGCTGCGCTGGAAGGGCATCGAAACCACTCGGGCCCTGGCCGAGTCCAATAACAGTAAGCTGGTCATCGTGGGTGGCAAAGACGGCCTGCCGTTGATTTTGAATACGGAGTCGGCTGGAGGTTCTTCGGGAAAATGATTGACAACCATAATTTCAAGCACTATCTAAAAGCAATGGTATGCCATTTCACTTCCCGCCGGTGCTGGCTGGTCCTGGCGGCTCTCTTGTCCCTGGCGTTAATCCCTGCTGTGGTTTGGGCCGGGGCGGTGGTTGCTGCCAATGCCGGCCATGGCGGCGAGGAGCTTGACCTGAACCCCCTGCTGACCGTTGGTAAAACCAACCTGATTGATTTCTACAGCCCTTTTTGCCCGCCATGCGTGCAAATGGCCCCGGTTTTGGAACGACTGGCGGAAAAGCGTCCGGATTTAGCCATTCATAAAGTCAACATCAACCGTCCGGACGTGAGGAGTATTGACTGGAGCTCGCCGCTTGCGAAGCAGTATAAAATCCGCCAGGTGCCGTATTTCATGATATTCAGTCCCCAGGGGAAACTCGTGGCCCAAGGCCCAGGCGCAGTTGAACAACTGAAAAGCTGGCTTAAGGAAGCCGGGCTGATGAAGTGAGGGCAGAATTCCGGGTAGGGGGTGGGGTGGTTTTCAGTATCTTCTCCGACCGGATGTTGGTAAGATAATATTTTAACGCAGTTATGAAGTAATCAGGGTGTAAGGCTCAAGAGCCAGGAGCCTAACGCCCCCATTCCATAAGGTGAGGAGGAGAAGGGCATGACGTTGTCAGGCTGGCGCCGCTTGGCGGCGATAGTGCTCTTACTGGTTTTTTATATGGGCTGCACGTTGCCTTCAACGCCCCAGACTTCCGCGTTGACGGTTACGGCCGCTCAGAACACCTTGGATAATTGGAACCCCAGTTATTGCAAGGTGGCGGAATTTTACGGGTTCTATAAAGCGGGGGAAAACGACCCCAACCAGGTGGCCTATGTACTCATTGCCAACCCCAGTGATAAGGGCCAAAAGCCTGTGGTCTATGCGGCCCGGTTTCAATTGCTCACCGTGCCCGGGGATAAGCAACAGTGGTTTCTGGTCAGCTTAACGACGCACAGCTCGGGGCTTAGCCGCCGGCAAGGGTGGGATAACCTGATGATCCCGGTGAAGGAAGGGGCCCCGGCCGCGACCAAATAATACAAAAATGCGTTCAAACAGGTAATTGAGTAACCGCAGGCTTTACCGTGAAAAGCCAAATCCCCCTACTAAATCCCCTTTTTCAAAGGGGGACTTTTTATCCCCGTCCCTTAAGGCTAGCCGGTTTCGGACACGTTGGTTCAGTCAACGTCTAACTTCTTTGAAATTATCTTTATGAGCCCAACTCGGTATTAGGGGTACTTTATAGCGCTTGCCAAAAGTTTTTTCCTCTAATAACCCTCTCCCCTGTGGGAGAGGGTAGGGTGAGGGGTTAATAAGAAAAAACTTTTGAGCTTCTTGCAAAATTGCCGGACATTATGGAATCGCAGAATTCAGCCTATATGAGCACAGGCTGGAAAGCCTGTGCTACCGGGGAATTTTTAAATACCCATATAAAGTTTCGGCCGCAAAGAGACTTTTGCAAGAGGCTCTTTTGGCAATGAGTATAATCCTGCCTGTGGGTTCAAAGCACAACTTTCCCCAACTTCCCTAAAATATTCCCGCGGTCTGACAGTACCAATCTGGATTTAAGGGGGAGTCACGGCGCCCATATCGGTCAAGAGGCGCCTGGCTTCCTGGTGATCTTCCTCCAGGTCCTGGGGCTTCACGGAGTATTGGGTGCATTTGAGCACCAGTTCCAATTGCTGCTGCGCCAAAGAGCGGTAATGAAGGCCGTAGAGGGTCTGGGCCAGATAAAGGTGGTTGGTGCTGTTGTCGGGGGCCAGCTTAACTGCGGCCTGGAGGTGATGCAGGGATTTTTGCAGATCGCCCACAGACATGGGCCAGGCGGGGGCTTCGAAATAAATACGGCCCAGCACCCGGTGGGCTCCGGCCTGGTCGTAGGTTTCACTCAGAGCCAGGGAGCGCTCAAGGTTTTCGATGATCTTGGGCAGGAGCCGGCGTCCCACCATATAGCCGCAGGCATCGGCTTCGCCGCAGAGGTTGAGGGCCAGCCAATAATGGCCTTCGGTCCGTTTGGGATCTTCACGGTTGAGCATGGCCGCGTACATCTGCCCCTTACGGTAGTAACCCTCCCGCTGCTTTTTGGGGGCCAGGTCTCCTAAAATAAAGCTGGTCCGAGCCAGTTTTGCCAGGACCAGCGCTCGGGGAGCCGATGCCGAAGAGAGCATCCTCTCATACATGTTCAGGGCTTTCTCGGCCTGGGATGGGTCCAAGGTGGGACCTTGGAGGAGGGCGTCCGCGGCGGCCATCCCCGCGTCCGGCGTCCCGGCGTTTCCTCCGGCGGTCGCCATAAGGAGGGCGAGGGCGAGGCACCCCAGGATTTTTAAGCAGCAAATTCGTTTCATATTAGGTCCAGATAGGTAATTTCATGCTACGGTGAAAGCACAAACCAATCTCACTGACCAATATAAGTACGCAGGCCCCGTCTGCCAACCCTGGAAGGTCAGGCAGAGGAGAAAATCATTTTTTTCTGCCGGCCCTCCATGGAGGTTTCCGCATAATCCTTGCCCGGCCGCCTTTTCTGTGATAGAGGATTGTGGTAACCAAGGCGCGGTTGCAGGAGGAAGTATGGCTGGCATGAATAAAGTTATTCTGGTGGGGAATCTGGGGGCCGACCCGGAGGTGCGCTATACCGCCGGCGGCACCGCGGTGTGCAAGTTCTCCCTGGCCACCAGCCGGAGATTCACCGGCAAGGATGGACAGAAGCAGGAAAAGACCGAGTGGCACCGCATCGTGACCTGGTCAAAGCTGGCGGAGATCTGCGGCCAGTACCTCTCCAAGGGCAAACAAGTGGTGATCGAAGGCCGGATTGAGTATGGGTCCTACGAAAAGGATGGTGTGAAGCACTACACCACCGACATTGTCGCCGAAAATATGACGATGTTGGGAAGCCCTCCTGGCCAAGGTAATCGTGGTCAAGAGCCGGAGTCGCCCTTTGGCCCACCGGAAGGCGGCATGCCTGAGGATGATATTCCTTTTTAGGTTTCAGGATACGAAGGGGGCTAGAAGTCTCGGAGCTTCCGAATCTAGAGAGGAGAGCTGACCTTTTTGCGACCAAGCCGGCGCCATCTGCGGGAAAAGATTGTCACCTTGCTGAAAGACGGAAATTTCCCGGGCCTGCAGGAACTGGCGGGCCAGGATTCCGGGGTGGCGGCCATCCTGATGCAGTTTTTCTACGACCCGGGTGACCTCCTGCATTGGCGGGCTCTGGAGGGATTGGGATATGTGGCCGGCTCCAACCCGGCGCAGGTCGGCAAACTCATCAATCGGCTCATCTACCTGCTCAATGAGGATTCGGGCAGTAACGGCTGGGGGGCCGCGGCTGCTTTGGGAGAGATCGGCCGCCACCAGATTTCGTTAGTGAAAGAGATCATCCCCATGTTCGTCGGGTTCCTGGAGGAGGAGTTCTCCCAAGAACCCATGCTCTGGGGGGTGGGTCGTTTGGCCGAGGTGCATCCGGAACTTCTCGAAGAAGTTTTGCCCGTGATTGTGCCTTTTCTCACAAACCCCGAGGCACAAAAGCGAGCCCTGGCCGCCTGGGGTCTCGGTAAAGCGCGGTATCACCCGGCGGCCGACGCCATCCGGGCGCTTTTAGAAGACGACCAGCCGGTTCAGCTTTACGACCACGAGGGTCTGTTTCAGACCAGCGTGGGCCGGATGGCCCAAGAAGCCCTGGCGAATCTGGCTTGATTTGGGAGTGCCAAGTTTGACAATTATCTGGGCCAACGCCCCAGATTAAACTTGAATAAGAAAGGAAGGCTTAAATGTTCTTACTTATTGTGGTTTTTGCCATCGGCGTATTTGTAGGCTATAAATACCCCCAACAAGTGGAGCAGGTTGTTCAGATGGCCAAGAAAACTTTTGGCGATCTGAAGGAAAAGATTTCCAAAAAGAATCCGTAAGGCAGATTCCGGTCTACCCGTATAGGGAACAAGGGTACCGGGTTGCTCTAAGTGCGGTCCGAGGGCTTCCCCGGTAATCTCACGGTCGCAGGTTCTGGACACGGTTGGGGTATCGGCGGAGCTTGCCGGATCGGGGTTGCCGCGCCCTCTTCAGGCTCGCAGGGCGATGACGGCCCCTTGACGGCCGGTAACCTTGTCCCGGCGGTAGGAGAAAAACTCGCCGGCCCCGCAGCGGGTGCAGAGCCGCGCCAGGTCAAGGCGTTCCGGTCGCAGTCCGGCTGCCGTCAGTTGATCTACGGTGATCTGCCATAGGTCAAAGTATGTGGGCCGCACCTGGTAGCCCCACAGGGTTTCGGGAAACTCCTGCCGGAAGTTGCGGAACTCGGCGCAGCAGGGCCCCAGGCTGGGTCCCACCGCGGCGTAGAGGGCCCGCGGTTGCGACCCGAACGTGGTCTGCAGCAACGCCACGGTTTCGCCCAGAATATTGTGGACGTGCCCGCGCCAGCCGCAGTGGACGTTGGCTACAACCCGGTTGACCGGATCATAGAGCATGACGGCCTGGCAGTCGGCCTGTTTGATGACCAGACCCAAGCCGGGTACGGTGGTGACCAGGATGTCCACCTCCGGTATGTCTTCCCCCTGGCCCTGGTCGGCCGAGGTGATCACTGCCGCGTGGTTGCCATGCACCTGCGCGGCGCTGGCCAAACTCTTTAGCCCCAACGCCTGCTCCATGCGGCGCTGGTTTTCGCCCACCAGATCGCAAAGGTCCCCCACTGCCGGGCTCACATTAAGACTGTCATACGCTCCGGTGCTGACGCCCCCTTGCCGGGTGAAAAAACCGTGCACCACTGCCGGCAGTGCGGCCAGCACGGGGCTGCGGTAAGATTTAGGCTCGCCGGCTGTCTGCCATTCCGCCATCCACACCCTCCTCAAGGCTGCTTTCTTCTCGTTCCCAAGCTCCAGCTTGGGAATGTAAATTTCCGGCGAAGCTCTGCTTCGCCACCTTATCGTCTAATAATTAGAGGCTGCTTTCAACTAACCTGGCCTTCCTTCCCGCCCCTTTATCCAGGCTACCGGCAAAAGGTTGCCCGGATGTGAGGGCTTGGTTTCCGGAAGGATAATTCGGCCCCGCTCCCAGATTACGCCGCCCGTATTCCCGTGACTTCACGTATAATATACAAAGGTGGGGAAAAATCCCATTCTTACAAGATTAATTTGTCAGGAGGGCATGGCGCGTGGCGGCAAAGAGCTTGTTGATCGTGCAGCACATGGACTGGGAGGGCCCTGGACAGCATCTGTTGGCGGCGCTTTTGGAGGCGGAGGTTAACTTCCAGGTGACGAAAGCCTGGGAAGAACCTTTGCCGTCCCTGGACCCCTTTGACGGCATGATCGTTTTGGGAGGGTCTCCCAATGTGGATGAGGAAAAGCAGTTTCCCTACCTCATACCATTAAAGGCCCGTATTCGGGAAGTGATCGCGGCGGGAAAGGCTTACCTGGGGTTTTGCCTGGGTCACCAACTTCTGGGGAACGTGCTGGGGTGCCGGGTCGGCCCTTTGCCGCAAAAATCCGTGGGTTTCATCACCGGGGAGCTGACCTCCGCGGGGCTGGCGCATCCGGCTTTTCAGGGATTGCCGCCTAAGCTCAACCTGTTCAAGTGGCATGGCCAGGGAGTGTTGCCGCCCTTGCCCGCGGACCTCAGCCTCCTGGCCCGGTCGGAGGGGGCGCCGGTGGAGGCCTTGGGATTAATTGATAATCCCCGGATACTGGGACTCCAGTTTGACAATCATGCCGCCGCAATGGATGTGGCCACCTGGCTCAAGCATGATGGCGACTGGGCCCTGAGCGGCTCGGGCGCCGACCCGGAAACCATGATCACCACCGCCGTAGCCCAGGAAGCGGCCATGGGCCGGGAGTTTCACCATTTCATGAAAAATTTCTTTCGTTTGATCTGGGGCTCATAAGCTGTCCATGACCGGCCGGCGGTTTTGCCATGGGGGTGCGCGCCATGGAGATCATACGCGGTTGGCATGAAACTTGAAATCGTATTTAAGAAAACGGACAAAGGGTGGCCCCATGAAGAAACGCAATAAGCGCACTGACATTCTGGCCCACATGGAGTTGGCCCCTATCACGGAGCAAATCCTGGCCCAAATGGGCCAGGAAGGGGCCGATATCCGTAGACGTTTAACGGTTTTTTACCGCCAGCGGGCTAGCAAAGATCATTGCCGCATTGAGGAATGTCTGGGGCACTCTTCGTGAGTCCTGGAGGCGCAGGGTGAGAGTTTGAAGGCCTCAAGGAGATTTTAGAATTCCTCCGGAGCCAACACTTTTGGGTGAGGTATGGGTATTGGGGCATAGTAAGTCTATACTTTGCTCGGTTGATATAGGCCCTGGTAGTTGATCCGACTTATCGCCACCGTGGACTTTTCTCAAGATCGGCAGAGTGATGAGAAATAGGCTTTAATACCTGCCTGTTTAATTTGCTCGCCGCTAGAACTATGGAATTTAAACCATGGAGTACTTTCCATACCTGACGCTAATTGGCGGCTGTGATTCTTTCACTGTGATTGCCTTCGACCTTGAAATAAGAGAACGCGTAATTTGTGGCTATCAAGATAGCCGGTCAGAGCCCATTGATATGAGAATCGTTACGCTTAAGATTAGATGAAAATTTGCCATCTCCCCCAGAGGTGAGCACCTTTGCTTGACGGGCATGGCGGAGGTGATTATAGTGGGAACACGTGGGGGAGAAATTTCATGGCTTGGTTGCACCTGGTACTGGTTTTGGGGATATTGACGGTGGGCTGCGAGCAGGTGGCGTATCAGCGCTTCGAAAAACAGATGTGGAGCAACTATGTCCACATGAATGAAATAAAGAAGGGGATGAGCAAGGCAGAAGTGGTCGGCATCATGGGGCCGCCCGGGATTCAGGAAGAAGGGGATTATCGTGGCGGCCATTATACCATTTATTTCTACCTGACCCACAGCATGGACTTTGATGAGAGCAATACCGTACGGAGCGGCTACTCCCCCCTGGTGTTTAAGAATGACCGGCTGGTGGGCATCGGGAGGCGGGATTATCGGGGGGCGGTGGACCGCATGGAAACGGAATCAGAAGGGGTGCCCAAGGGCAGCCTGCCCTGGGGTCGGACTCAATGAGTCATACCTAGCGACATAAATCATCTGACACATTTAGCTCTGCGCCCTCAGCGTCCTCTTCGGTTAAGCATTTTCCACCGCAGAGGCGCAGAGAGAGCTATAATTTTTCTCCTGCCAGTTGGCCGCAGGCGGCGCCGATCTCCTGTCCCCGGCTCTCTCTGATCATCACCGTATAATTGGCCTCCCGCAAAATCTCCTGGAACTTTAAGGTGCGCGCCTCCGGCGGCGGCTCATAGGATAGGCGCGGGTGCCGGTTGAAAGGGATCAGATTGATTTTGGCCCGGAAGCCCCGAAGCAGCTTGGCCAGTTGCCGGGCCTGATCCGGCGCGTCATTGATGCCGTCTAAGAGCACATAGGCAAAGGTAATACGCCGGTGTCGGGGTAAGGGAAAAGCCCGGCAGGCGGCCATAAGCTCGGGCAGCGGATAGCGCCGGTTGATGGGCATGATCCGGTTCCGGGTCTCGTCATCCGGGGCATTGAGGGATACCGTGAGGTTGGCCCGGACTTCGACGCCGAGCCGGGGGATAAGCGGCGCCAATCCTGCGGTGGACACGGTTATCCGCCGGTAAGCGAAGTTTAAGCCCCAGGGCGCGGTAATGACGCCGAGAGCCCGTACCAGGGGGTCAAAATTGGCCAGGGGCTCCCCCATGCCCATGAACACCAGGTTGGAAAGGGGCCGAGCGTCCGGCAGATTCTTGCGCACCGCTATGATTTGATTGACGATTTCGCCAGCCGTCAAGTTGCGGATCAGGCCGCGCCGGGCCGTCAGACAAAAGCGGCAACCCTGGGCGCACCCTACCTGGGAGGACAGGCACAAGGTGTAATGGCCTTCTTCCGGGATGAGGACCGATTCGATGAGGTTGCCGTCTTCCAGGGCAAAGAGGAATTTCCGGCAGCCATCCGCAGCCTCTTGCACCTGTTCCACGCTCAGGCTACTGATCCGGGCGTGCCGGGACAACTCCGCCTGGAAAGGCCTGGCGATATCGGTCATACCCTCAAAGTCGCCCACTCCCTTGTAGAGCCACTTGACCAGTTGCCGGGCTCGGAAGGTCGGCTGGCCCCACGCGGCCATAAGCTCCTCCAACTCGGGGAGCGTGAATTCTTTCAGATCTAACGGGTGAGTCATGGGAAGGACTTAGTGCTCAGTGGCCAGTGGTCAGTTATTAAAGGAATTAGTATAGGTGGTCGGTGATCTCCACTTTATGAGTCAAGTTGATTTAAGCCGAAAATTAAGAATTCAAGATAAAATTTGGCAGGGAACTGATAAGTAACTGGCCACTGACCACTGCAGTTACTGCCCCCGAGAGCGTTCCAAGGCCTCCTGTCCGGACTTGCAAGCGATACACATGGTGGTCACCGGTCGGGCCTTAAGGCGCTTTTCGGTGATCTCACCGCCGCAGAGTTCGCAATAGCCATAGGTTCCGGCATCGATGCGGTCCAAAGCTTCCCTGATTTTGCTGATCAATTTCCGTTCGCGGTCCCTGATACGCAGGGTGAAGTTGCGGTCGGTCTCCAGGGTGGCCCGGTCGGTGGGGTCCGGAAAAGGGGCAATGACGCCAGTCATGTCACTGCGCGTCTTGTCGGCCTCTCCTAAAATTTCTGCCAGGCGTTCTTGCAACAGGTTACGAAAATATTCTAATCGATCAGGATCCATTACTCAACTCCGGCCTCCGCACAGTAATTTTTATGGGGTTGCCGCGGCCCGGCTATAGGCGCCACTGGCTCCCCCGCTCTTTTCCATGAGCAGTAAGTTTGTAATAACCAGACCCCGGTCCACGGCTTTGCACATGTCGTAAATGGTGAGAGCGGCCACCGCTGCGGCCGTTAAGGCCTCCATTTCCACCCCGGTGCGGGCGTAGGTGCGCACCCGCGCCTGGATGGCCACGGCCCACTCCTCCGGTTCCGGGGTAAAGTCTATGTCAATCCCGGTGAGAGGCAGCGGATGGCAGAGAGGAATAAGCTGCGAAGTATTCTTGGCCGCCATGATGCCGGCCAGCCTGGCCGCGGCCCAGACGTCACCTTTGGGGAGCCGGCCGGCCACAAGCAGGGGAAACACTTTAGGACCCACCACCACCCGGCAGCCGGCTGTGGCACAGCGCAAGGTTTCGGGCTTGTCAGCCACGTCAACCATGCGCATCTGCCCTGATTCATCCAGGTGGGTAAAGCTATTCATGGCCGGCCCTCTCGAACGGTTCCAGTTCCAAATGACCCAATTCCTCCAGGAGCGACCGCTGCCGGGGACTGAGGTTTTGCGGCGTGGTGACGATGATCTCATTCACCTGATCACCGGGCGGCTCCAAGGGCCCTCCGGGGGCTCCGGCCCCCGTAAACCGGAACGTCCAGCCGGTTTGAGTGCCCTGGGGTAATCTCACCATTTGGAAGCCATCCAGGGTGGGAATGCAAATGGCGCTGCCCAGAGCGGCTTCGGCAAAAGAAATCTCGATCTTACAGTGAATGTCGTTGCCCATCCGGGTAAAAAAGCTATGGGGAGCCACATGGATTACTACTTCCAGGTTCCCCGGAGGCCCGTTCTGGTAACCCCCGCCACCTTCGCCCTTAAAGCGCAAACGGTCGCCGTCCCGGGTGCCCGGCGGAATCCGCAGGTGGTATTCCTGTGTATGGGAGCAGGAGCCAACCCCGCCACAGTGCTGACAGGGCTGGGAAACGACCTTGCCCCGCCCCCGGCAATGCCCGCAGACAGGACCGAACCGCAGGAGCCCGGGCCCTCCGAAGCGACGGCCCCGGCCCTGGCATTCCGGGCATTCCCGATACGCGGTCCCCGGCGACAGGCCGGAGCCCTGGCAATAACGGCACTGCGGCTGATGATCTACCGCAATCACGGTTCCCATGCCCTTGATGGCCGCCAGAAAGGGAACTTCCAGGTCATAGCGGAAATCTGCCCCCGCCGACCATGACGGAGAGGAGTCCTCTTGGCAAATGCCGAAAAACTCTTCATAGAGGTCTTCTTTGCCGGTAAACCGGGGCTGGCGATATTGGGCGGCATGCTTGCGGGTGCGGCTCGCAGCTTTGGCTTTGGCCTTGGTCTTGGCTTTGGCCGCCAGGATGGCCTCGAAGGCTTCCACCACCTGGCGAAAACGGGCCGCAGCCTCCGGATCGTCGGGATTGAGGTCGGGATGGTGTTGCCGGGCCAGCAAACGATAACGCTGTCGCACTTCCTCTACGGTGCAGGAGCGCTTCACCCCTAAAATGCGGTAGTAATCCGGAGCAGCCATAATTCAATTATCTAACGCCTCATCAGAGGCTGGGGTCTGACCGGCGATGAGACCGGCGACCATGGCGGTTTTATCGGCATCCCCGGCGATCTCAAAGGCCCGCCGGGCGAAATGGAGTTTTCCCAGGGACAAAGCCCGGTCAGCCAGCCGGCGCCAGACTTCCGGCTCCCGGTTGCCCAAGCGGGCCAGCAGGAAGGCGTCGCCCGTTTCCAGGCTGTAGGCCTTGAGCTTTTCCAGCGCTTCCGTGACCCCGCCTTTTTGAAAGAACTCCAGGGCATCTTCCCGCCACCCCAGCTCCAGGAACTTGAGGCCATAATCCCGGCAAGAAGCAGGGCTTAACATCTTATCGTTCAAAAGTTGCCTTTTCTTTAGGCAATTCGGTACCCCAGAGGGTAACGTCGGGGATGCAGAACTCAAACTCCACTCCTCATCATATATATTATCTTTTTTATATAAAATATCTTGCCGGGTATGTAAACCGTAATTTTCCGGGTCTCGGTTCACCGGGAGCAGGGGAAGTTATTGACTTTCGCGCTCTCATTGGATATGTTAGACGTACGTTAGAGTTTTTTACCTAATTATTTCGGTATGTTCAAGGCTGGGGCCCCCAGGAGTAACGGGGCGGATGAGCCGCCAGCGATGCAGGGGCGGCTCCTTTGTTACGGCGAGAGCCAAGCCACCGGCAATATTTTAGGAACTCATGTTCAAACGGTTACTGGAGCGCTTACGCCTGGATCGGGGCCGCCATACGGCCACGGTGCGCGTCGATTTTTTCCCCCAAAACCAGGTTACCCCTCACATTTCCTGGTTGAGCAGTCAGGACCCCGATAGCGATGCCATTCCCCTTATCCTTTTGGTTTATGCCCGCATCCTCTATGAGCTGGCAGAACTGAATGAGATGCGGGTGGCCCGGGAATTGATCCGGTTCCTGGACCAGGTCTGCGAGCGAGTGCTGGACAGCGATGGCCCGCCTCGTCGGCCCCGTCTGCCCCTGGGTCAACTGCAATTAGCCGAAGAACCCGGACGGCCCGCCATGCGGTCTTATCAGGCGGAACTCTACGAGTTTAAGGCCGGCGGCTACCGCCTGGAGTTTCAGGGCAGCCTGGGGAAAGAGGGGTTCTATTTGCCGGGGGCCTTCCTGGTCCTGCTGCAATCCTGCCTGGACAATCTGGGGGACGACGCCTTGCGCCGTCTGGCCCGGGGTCTGGTGCGCCTCCATCTCTACTACCGTTATCGCCGGGACTTTTGGGACGGGGGAGCCCTCATCTCCGGCCCCCTCTTCGCCCTGGGAACCGAGGAAATCCGACCGGAAGAGGCCACCCCGGAAGTGTGAGGGAGCGGTCAGGGTTCAGCCGTCAGAAATCAGTGAAGAGCAACCTTGGGTGCCACAATATCAGGCGATTGAAAACTGATGGCGAGCCCTTCGGCCACTTTGGCCCTTAAAAGAAGGCATCGATATCCATCATTGCGGGTAGAACCCTGACGACCTGAATCCCGTCATCAATGGGCACATAGAAAATCAGATATTTGCCGATCGGCAGACTGCGCAAGGACGGCAGCAGTTCATCACGGCTCATGCCCATATTCGGGAATTGCGCCAGCGTCTGGCAGCGATCTTCAATTTTATCAAGGAACCGGTCCGCGGCGTCTGCATTGTCCTGGGCTATATACCACCAGATATCATCGAGATCGGTTTCAGCCTGCGGGAGTTTAAGAACTTGCGGCATCGGGGTTTATTTCTCTGGCTCTGCCGCTAGTCGCTTGCGCCCCCGTGCCTTAATGTCGCCGATATCCAATGGCGTTGCCTCCCCACTGTCCAAGCCCTTCTTAATTTCTGCCCTCAACTCTTCAAGACGCAGGGCCTTTAAACGGTCGCGTTCTTCAAGAAGGCGCAGGGCTTCTCGCAGGACTTCGCTCGCTGAAACATAAAGCCCGCTGTCCACTTTCCTTTTGACCAATTCTTCAAGCTGTGGCGTTAGTGAAATGTTCATGGCGCTTAACTCCTATTGCTAATATGTCGCCGATAACATAAAATGTCAATAATTGTTATTGATTTAATTTATTCAACAGTCCATATTTGCGCCGGATCGTAGCCTTACTAGTGGTGGGCCTGCGAATCGCCGCTCAGTTTCTTCATCGCCTTGGCAAGAGTCGGCAAGTCCTTGATGGTTTCCCCGGATTTCTGCTCGGCCAGGCGCAGCTCATAGAGCTTTTGCAGGTTCATCCAGAATTCCGGGCTGGTCCCGAAGAAATGCCCCAGGCGCAAGGCCGTGTCCCCGGTCACGGCGCGCTGGCCGTTCAGGATTTCGGTGATGCGGTTCGTGGGCACCTTAAGCTGCCGGGCCAATTCAGCCGCGCTCATGCCCAGTTCTGTAAGTTGTTCGGCAAGATGTTCGCCTGGATGTATGGCACTGCGTCCCATGATGCACCTCAATGATAATCGATTATTTCAACGTTGACCGGCCCCGGCGTGCCTTTCGGCCTATCGAAGCAAATCCGCCATTGATCGTTGATACGGATACTGTATTGGCCCCTTGCGGTCGCCCTTAAGCGCTTCGAGACGGTTGCCGGGTAAGTCCAAATCGAGGAGCGAGATGGCTGCGTCAAGCTGGTCGAGCCTCATTTCCGCTTTGCGCTCGAACCCGGCGAAGGCTTTGACCCATTTGCCTTCTGCGAACTCGCGCGTGCGCTTGTCTCTGAAGCTCACGATCATCAGTCTAAAATATAGGGTAAATTATGCGTTACGTCAAGGATAATTAGTTAGGGGAAATTGATCAGGAGACCCGAAGGGGCCGGGCGCGGGTGTTCAAGCCGAAATGCGCTGGAGCAAGCTGGCCTTGATGCGGTCGAATTCCTCGGGGCTGATGACGCCTTCGTCCCGGAGCCGCATGAACTCGCCCAGTTCCTCCCGCAGACGTTCCGGCGGTAGCCAGGCTTGTGTATCTGGCGGTTCCGTGACCAGGGCCGCAGGGGCTTCTAAAGCCAGGGGCTGAGGCCGTCCCCCGGTCAGGGCGGCCTGGGTCAGGCGGTCCGAGCCGCTGTAGCGCAGGGTGAAGACGCCGTTCATCAGGGAGATTTCAACGTCCTTGCCGCTCTTGGTCGCCTCTCGCATCAGATCCTGGAAGTCGCCGGTCTGAGAGGCCATCTTGGCCTTGATGATCCCCCAACGGCGGTAGATGCGCCAGACGGCATAAGCCAGCAGGCAGGCGAAGCCCGCAAAGATGTAGGTGTTGAAACCAATGATGCCGGTGAGCCATACCAGGCCGATGATCAGGACGAAGGGAATGGCGATGAGAAAGATCAGGAGGCTGTAAAAATTGGCCAGGTTCCCAAAGGTAGAGACCGAGGGGTCAACCGGATCTTGCTTAAAGCGGGAAAAGAATCTACCCATTTTATAAGGTTCCACTACAGATTAAGTCAGATTTTCCCTAAGGGTACCATTTTTGGGCAAACTTGCAAGCCTCAAGGGAGCGCTGAACGTTGCAGCGCGAGCGGTACCCCAGGGGATACTGCCTTGTTTATTTAAAAAACCGCTTTGCCAGGAGATATTCAGAACAGCCCCAGAGGCGCCAAAAGAAAAAGGCAGGGTTGGCTGCGACCCTGCCTTGGCTCTAAGGAGGCAAGCAGTTACTTTCTTGCTTTTCTCCTCCAGCTAACCAGCCCCAGGAGACCCGACCCCACGAGGACCAGGGTGGCAGGTTCGGGAACCGGCGTGCAGGCATAGTGGAACATATTCTCCCACACAATGGCATTGTTGCTTCCCGCCGTAATCAGGGGTTTGGCAGCATTACCAAAGTCGTCCCAGGCATCCATGTCCGTGAGGAAGACCACGTGCCCCAAGCCATACACGAGTGTGGCCAGCGCGGTTTCGCCGGGGTCGGTGGAGTGTACCCCGATGGCTGTGGCCCCCGAGACCGAAGAAGAGAAAATCTGGCCATAGGAGGTCACCGAACCCGCGGGTCCGTCCCAGATAGGGCTGTTCGCGGTTTTATCGACCGCAGTAACCGTACCGCCGATACCAAACCCGCCCGGGTTGTAGGTTACCCCAAAGATTGCGGCCAGGGGGTCAGCCGCCGGATAGAACGAGTTCCAATCCCGTTGCATCACCAAGCCGCCACCGCCGGCGACAAACGCCTGGACATCAGTCAGTTCCTGGGCAGTAAAATCCGTAATCACAGCTCCGGTGTACAGGACGCAAGCCCTGGCGATATTGGCGGCCAGGAAGCGGTCCGTGGTGCTGATGGTAAAGCCGGCGTTCTGTAAGGTGGTGGTGGCGTTAGTCATGGCACTGCTGGTTAAATAGCGGGGTCCGCCTTCTTCACCTTCATCGCCGGTTCGAGTGCCATCCAGGCTGACGATGAGCCCGGCGCCATAGGCCGGGCCGGTTATCCCCAGCGTGCTTACATAAACCAGGAGACACAAGGGGATGATTAACCAAAAAGTTTTTTTCATCGGGCTCCTCCTTTCCGGTTGGGGGGTTTAATAAGGTTGCGATAGATTTGATTATAATTAAATAATTTAAATAATAAGTCAATATATTTTATAAAATATAAATTATTAAAAAATAAGGGATTATGATTAGCTTTGGCGGCGTTTTGACCACAGTGAGAAACACAATAGGTCTCATAAATTGAGCCTTGCCGGAATCGCAACTGGGGTTCAACGATTGGAGAAGAAGGGCGGGGGTGTCCCGCCCTGATCGGAGAGTTAAGAAAACGATGAACTCTGAGGTGGAGGTGAAAGGGCTGGAGCAGTCCCCGGGAATTTAGTGGGCCCGGAAAAAGGCCCGGAAGGCCTTGAAGGTCATGTACAGGTCGGCCTTGGAGGCCACCTCAAAAGGCGAGTGCATGGACAACAGCGGGGTGCCGCAGTCGATGATCTCCATGCCGTACACCGCCAGGTATTTAGCGATGGTGCCGCCGCCCCCTTCGTCTACCTTACCCAACTCCCCGGCCTGCCAGACAACCCCGTGCTCCTGGAAGGTCTTGCGAATCCAAGCCACGTATTCGGCGTTGGCGTCGCTGGTGGAATATTTGCCGCCGCTGCCGCCATACTTGTGAAAGCAGACGCCGTACCCCAGGCGGGCGGCGTTGCGCTTCTCATGGACTTCCGGAAAATCCGGGTCCAGGCCCCCGGTGACATCCGCGGACAGGGCCTTACTGCTCATGAGCACCCGGCGCCGGGCCTGGGGATTTTCGCCCTGAAGTTCCAACAGGGTTTCCACGACTTCATGCAGGAGGCAGTTTTGGGCGCCCGTATTGCCTTCGCTGCCGATTTCCTCTTTGTCGTAAAACAGGGCCAGGCAGGTATGCTCCGGCTCCTGGACGTCCAGGATGGCGGCCAGCGAGGCGTAGGCGCAGGAGCGGTCATCCTGGCCATAGCCGCCCACCAGGCTACGATCCCAGCCCAGGTCCCGGGCGGGTCCGGCCGGCACCACTTCAAGTTCGGCGCTGATCAGGTCTTCTTCCACAATGCCATACTGGTCTTCCAGATATTTCAACAGATGGAGCTTGACGCGCTCCTTGGTCTCGCTGTCTCCCAACGGCAAGGAACCTACCAGGACATTGAGCTTTTCGCCTTCAAAGGTCTCGGAAACCTTTTTATCCATCTGGACCTTGCGGGCCAGATGCGGCAACAGGTCCAGCACCGTAAAGACCGGGTCGCCCGGGTCTTCGCCGATGGTGAGCTGCACGCGGGTCCCGTCGGCCTTGAGGACCACCCCGTGAATGGCCAGGGGCCGGGCCAGCCACTGGTATTTCTTGATGCCGCCGTAGTAATGGGTCTTTAAAAAGGCCAGGTCTGTGTCTTCATAGAGGGGATACTGCTTTAAATCCAGGCGGGGTGAGTCAATGTGGGAGGCCACCAGGTGGATGCCCTCGGTCAGGGGCCGCCGCCCCTGGACCACCAGTACGATGACCTTGTTTTTATAGTTATAAAAGGCCCGGGGGCCGGACTCATGCCGGGACAGATCCACGAAGCCCAAGGCCTTGGCCTGGCGTTCGATTTCGGTCACCGCTTCCCGCTCGGTTTTAGCGCGGTCCAGGAAAGTTTTGTAGTGGTCACCGAAAGCAAAGATGGCGGCGCGCTCGGCCGCATCCACCTTGTCCCATACCATGGTCTGGGTGACGGCCAGGCGGTCCCGCAGTTGTTTCAGTTCGTCTTTATCGTTGACTTCCATCTTCGAATTATCCTCCCTAGGTTGCAATCAATATATGGGATCCGGTGCAGTCACGGTGTGAAGACGCACTCTATATTAATGTTCCGAAAAGCTTCTGAGTAAATGCAGGAAACCCGGCCTGTGATGTCCAAACAGGCTTGAAAGCCTGCGTCACCAAACCTTTTCATAATTTACAGATGGGCCAAAGGCTCATGAACCACTGACCTAAAAATAGCACGATTCTGCATGAGAAACAACGGCGGCAGCAGAATACAACCCTGGGGCAGTTGACTTAAGGGCGGAAAATTAATAAATTTATTTGATGAAGCGCCAGCAACGCGAGAGTGGCGGAATTCGGCAGACGCACTGGATTTAGGTTCCAGCGGGATAACCGTGGGGGTTCGAGTCCCCCCTCTCGCATACCTCGGTGGGGGAAGACAGACCGGGGGCAGCCCTCCTGAACATTAATTAAGAACTAAAAAAATCAAAATTCGACAAGATTGTGAGCCAAGAAATGACAGAGAGCGCAATGAAAGTGGAGATGGAGAATCTCAGCGAAGTCAAACGGAAATTAAAGATCGAGGTGCCCTCCACTGAGGTGACTCAGGAAGTGGAGCGGGCCTACCGGGAATTGGGGAAAAAGGCCAAAGTCAAGGGTTTCCGGCCGGGTAAGGTGCCGCGGTCCGTCCTCGAGATGTATTACCGCAAGGAGATCGAACAGGAGGTGTCCGATAACCTGGTGCGGCGTTCTTTGGGGGAGGCTCTGAAGGATAAAGACATGGACCCCATCAACCTGAACTGGCCGGAGGCCCTGCCGCCGGTGGTGGCCGGGCAGGATTACCGCTACACGGTAGAATTGGAGGTGTCCCCGGAGTTTACCGCCCAGGACTACTTAGGCCTCAAACTGGCAGCGCCTGAGGTAGAGGTCGCGGAAGACGAAGTGGACAAACGCCTGGAGGAGATCCGGCAGCACAACGCCCTTCTGAAACCACCCGCGGTAGACCGGGGGGCCCAGGAAGGCGATTTCGTGGTCCTGGACTACCAGGGCTACTTCGCGGGCGAGCCCGTGGAGGGCGCCAAAGCGGAAGGGAGCGTCTTCGAAGTGGGGAGCGGCAAATTCAACGTCGATTTCGAGAGCAACCTCATAGGTCTCAAAGAAGGAGCCGAAGCTCGCTTCGCCGTGTCCTTGCCCGACGATTTCGCCAATCCCCTCATTGCCGGCAAGGTAATTGAATTCCAGGTGAAGATTATTGAAGTGAAAGAGAAGGTGGTGGCTGAGCTGGATGATGCCTTCGCCCAGAACCTGGGGGGAAACTTTCAGACCCTGGCTGACTTGCGCATGGCCGTGCGAGAGGATATTATTAAAGGTAAAGAACGGGAGAGGCAGGCCCACCTGGAAAACCAGGTGGCGGATCAATTGCTGGCCAAACATGAGTTCGAATTGCCGCCCTCCCTGGTCCAGCAGGAACAAGAGAATATGTTGCGGGATCAAATGGAGCGCTACAGCCAGTACGGCATGAACGTTGCAAATATGGATACCGGCAAGATGGCCGAGGTCTTAAAGCCCATGGCCGAGCGCCGGGTGCGGGTCAAGTTGGTGCTGGCGCGGATCGCTGACCAGGAAGGTCTGACAGTGGATGACGCCGAAGTGGACGCGGCGTTGGCCAGTATTGCCGTACATAGCGGCCGGGACGTCGCTGAGGTGAAAAAGTTCTATGAAGAACGCGATCTCAAAGGCATTCTTCAGCGTGAGTTGCTGGATAACAAGACCATGAAGATGGTGCTGGATAAAGCCGAAATAAGTGCACTCGCCGCATCCGCCGGCGAGGTGACCGAAAAGGAGTAGAATGCCGTTAATTCCCATCGTAGTGGAGCAGAGCAGTCGGGGGGAGAGGGCTTACGATATTTATTCCCGTCTGCTTCGAGACCGGATTATCTTTCTGGGGACGGCCATCAATGATGATGTGGCCAATGTGGTGATCGCCCAGTTGCTGTTTTTGGAGGCCGAGGATCCGGATAAAGAGATTAACTTTTACATTAATTCCCCTGGGGGCCTGGTGACCGCCGGGATGGCCATATATGACACGATGCAGTATATCAAGAGCCCGGTAGCCACCCTGTGCATGGGCCAAGGCGCGTCCATGGCGGCGTTGCTTTTGACCGCGGGCGCCAAGGGCAAGAGATTCGCTCTGCCTCATGCCCGCATCCTGATTCACCAGCCCTTGGGCGGGTTTCAGGGTCAGGCCACTGATGTCGAAATCCAGGCTCGGGAGATTTTACGCCTGCGGGAAGATCTCAATGAAATCATGGCTAGCCATACGGGCCAACCCATTGAGCGCATCCATCAGGATACGGAGCGGGATTTTTACATGTCCGGCCAGCAGGCCAAAGAATATGGCTTAATTGACGAGGTCATCACCCATCGGGAAACTGGGATCATGTTTCCGCCTAAGCATCAGGACTAGGCCCCGAAGGGGACTAAAGAAAAAACCGCCGGCTGCCGATATAATCAAGTAAGCATAAACGGCGGCGGCGAAGCAAAGCAGCCAAGCCCTGGAACCAACTAATTCGGGGTTTGCGGAGGAAGAAACATATGAGTAAACGCGGTACCGATAAGAGTGCCGATCTGTTGTGTTCTTTTTGCGGCAAAAGCCAGGGCGAGGTGAAAAAACTCATTGCCGGCCCCGGTGTCTACATCTGCGATGAGTGCATTGAACTGTGCAACGATATCATCGCCGAGGAGTACGAAAAAGACGAGGCCAAACATGCCCGGTTATCGATTCCCGAGCCCGCGGCCATTAAGAAGGAAATCGACGAGTACGTCATCGGCCAGGAACGGGCGAAAAAGATCCTGTCCGTGGCAGTCTACAATCACTATAAGCGCATCAATGCCGGGGTGGACCTGGACGGCGTGGAACTCCAGAAGAGCAATATCCTGCTGATAGGCCCCACGGGCTCGGGCAAGACCCTGTTAGCCCAGACCCTGGCCCGCATCTTAAACGTGCCCTTCACTATTGCCGACGCCACCACATTAACTGAGGCCGGCTATGTGGGCGAGGACGTGGAAAACATCATCCTCAACCTGCTCCAGTCCGCAGACTACGATGTAGAGAAGGCCTCCCGAGGCATTGTCTATATCGATGAAGTGGATAAAATCGCCCGCAAAACCGACAGCCCCTCCATCACCCGGGATGTCTCCGGAGAAGGAGTGCAGCAGGCCCTGCTCAAGATCATCGAAGGCACTATGGCGTCTGTCCCTCCCAAGGGCGGCCGCAAGCACCCGCAGCAGGAGTTCATCAAGGTGGACACCACCAATATCCTGTTCATCTGCGGCGGCGCCTTCAACGGCCTGGAAGATATCATCGGCGCCCGCACCGGCCGCAAGTCCATGGGCTTCGGGGCCGATATCCAGAGCCGGAACCAGCGGCCCCTGGGGGAGATTCTGGTAAAGGTTCAGCCCCAGGATTTGTTGAAGTTCGGGCTCATCCCCGAGTTTGTGGGGCGCCTGCCGGTGCTGGCCACCCTGGATGAACTGAATGAAGAAGCCCTGGTGCGCATCCTTAAGGAACCCAAGAATGCCCTGGTGAAGCAGTATCAGAAACTCCTGGAGTTGGACCGGGTATCCTTGAAGTTCACCGATGGCGCCCTGGAAGCCGTGGCCCATGAGGCCCTGAAGCGCAAGTCCGGGGCCCGGGGGCTGAGAGCCATCCTGGAGCGGGCCATGCTGGACCTGATGTATGAACTGCCGTCGCTCAAAGATGTGCAGGGATGCCTGATCAACGAGGACTTCATCATCAAGCATGCCGCTGCGATACTCACTTACCGGACGGCGGAAGATTTGTCCTGGGATAAACCCGGCATGGCGGTGCAACAATGATCTTTCGGTTACCCAAGAACCGCGGCGAAGGGGAGAAACGCAACCTGGTGACGGTCCCCATGTTGCCCCTGCGGGATATCGTTATTTTTCCCCACATGGTGGTGCCACTGTTTATCGGGCGGGAACGTTCCATCCATGCTCTGGAATATGCCATGGGGCAGGAAAAATATATCCTGCTCTGCACCCAGAAGGATCCCCGCAAAGATGAACCCCGGGAGGGTGAGATTCACCGGGTGGGCACCCTGGCCGCGATCCTGCAGCTCTTGCGCCTGCCCGACGGCACCGTCAAGGTCCTGGTGGAGGGCAAGGGGCGGGCCATTGTGCGCCAGTTTTTGCCCATTTCCCAGTTTTTCCAGGTAGAGGCCGAAGAACTCCCGGAGTCCTGGGAGGTTACGTCCGAAACCGAGGCTCTGCGGCGCACCGCTACCGGCGCGTTTGAGACCTATGCCAAGCTGAACAAGAAGGTTCCCCAGGAGGCCCAGCAAAGCCTTGTGGGAGTGGAGGATCCGGGGCGGCTGTCCGACATCATTGCCGGGCACCTGGCCATCAAATCCGACGAAAAACAGGCCCTGCTGGAAACCCTGGATGCGGTCCGCCGGCTGGAACAGGTGGTAGGCCTGGTGAACCGGGAAAATGAAATCCTCCAGATCGAGTCCCGCATCAAGAACCGGGTCAAGAAGCAGATGGAAAAGACCCAGCGGGAATATTATCTCAATGAGCAGATGCGGGCCATCCAGAAGGAGATGGGAGAAAAAGAGGATCTCAAGGGCGAGATTCAGGAACTGGAACGGCGCATTCGCCGGAAGAAGATGAGCGTCGAAGCCACCACCAAGGTGAAGCATGAGCTCAAGAAGCTGAAGCTCATGAGCCCCATGTCGGCGGAGGCCACGGTTTCCCGGAACTACATCGATTGGATTTTATCTCTGCCTTGGTACGAGAAGACTAAAGATAAACACAACCTGGAAGAAGCCGAGCGCATTCTCGAAGAAGACCACTACGGTCTGGAGAAACCCAAGGAACGCATCCTGGAACACCTGGCGGTCCAGAGCCTGGTGAAGAAGATGAAAGGCCCTATCCTCTGTCTGGTGGGGCCGCCGGGCGTGGGCAAGACCTCCCTGGCCAAATCGGTGGCGAGGGCCATGGGACGGAACTTTGTGCGGCTGTCTCTGGGAGGCGTGCGGGATGAAGCCGAGATTCGCGGCCACCGGCGCACCTATATCGGGGCGCTGCCCGGTAAGATCATTCAATCCCTCAAAAAGGCCAAGACCAACAACCCAGTCTTCTGCCTGGATGAAGTGGACAAAATGAGCACCGATTTCCGGGGCGACCCCTCTGCGGCGCTCCTGGAAGTGCTCGACCCGGAACAGAACTTTGCCTTTAACGATCATTACCTGGATGTGGACTACGACCTGTCCGAAGTGATGTTCATCACCACGGCGAACAATCTCTATTCCATTCCGCCACCGCTCCAGGACCGGATGGAGATCATCCGCCTGGCCGGCTATACCGAGGTGGAGAAGCTCCTGATCGCTGACCAGTTTTTGGTCCCGAAACAGTGCGTTGCTAATGGCCTGAGCAAGGAAAATATCCAGTTCTCCGAGAACGCCATTCTCACCGTGATCCGGCAGTACACCCGGGAAGCTGGCGTGCGTAACCTGGAGCGGGAGATCGCCTCCATCACCCGGAAGGTGGCCCGGGAAGTGGCGGCCAAGGGCCGGGAGCATCAGGTCAAGGTCAGCAGTCAGATGGTGGCCAAGTATCTTGGCGTCCCCAAGTTTCGTTTTGGCCGTACCGAAGAGGCCGACGAGGTGGGTCTCACCACTGGGTTGGCCTGGACTGAATTCGGGGGCGAACTCCTCCATACCGAAGTCGTGGTATTGCCCGGCCGGGGCAAGCTCTTGATCACCGGCAAACTGGGAGAGGTCATGCAGGAATCGGCCCAGGCGGCCTTGAGCTATGTGCGTTCCAAGGCCGAGAACCTGGGGCTCGACCCGGACTTCTACCGCAAGATCGATATCCACGTCCACGTGCCGGAGGGCGCCATTCCCAAAGATGGCCCGTCCGCCGGGATTACCATCGCCACCTGCATTGCTTCGGCCTTACTGAAGATTCCGGTGCATCGGGACGTGGCTATGACCGGCGAAATCACCCTGCGGGGGCGGGTCTTGCCCATAGGCGGCCTCAAGGAAAAAATCATTGCGGCTCACCGCCACCAGATGAAGACCGTGCTCATCCCCCGGGATAACGAAAAGGATATCAAGGAAATTCCGGCCCGAATTCTCAAGGCGGTAGAGTTGGTGCCGGTGGATCATATGGACGAGGTCTTGAAAAAGGCCCTGGTCCTGGATGATCCGGAGAGTCTGTTCAAGGCGGTTCCGCCGCCGGTGCCCCCTGAAGCGGTCTACGTGCCGGCCGAGGTACCCGGCGCCGAGATTCAGGCCCATTAACCTTGATTGGGGAAAAGGGAAAAAGGCGAAAAACCAGAATCCCTCGATTTTCCGCCTGATTCGCAACGCAGTAAGTTTTAGGCGATCATCCCTTATAGAAAAATAGAAAAATGCCGGGGCCGGATTATCTTGAGGGTAATCCGGCCCTTGGCGCGTGTGATGCCGGAAGGGGAGGGGGGCTTGGTTTCTCCCGAGTAAATCTCATGGTTGCGGACCCAAAAGGTGTATAATACCAAGTTGCGGTCATACAGGTAATTATAGCTTTTGTAGGGGCGGACCTATGTGTCCGCCCTCAGAGTGGTCGCACATGCAAGTGTGCCTCTACAAAACCGAAGCTATTTTTACTTCTATGAGCGCAACTTGGTATAATACCCTCGTCCTACCAACTTTGAACTTTATAGACTCTGATAATCAAAGGGGGTGCATATGAAGCGGAAAGCGCGGCGACTTATCGTGATCCTGGTAGCCTTTAGCCTCGTGGGTTCGGGCTTGGGGTGGGCTCAGGATAGCGATGTTGTCAGGTTGTTGAACACCGGCTTTGATTTTTTGGAACAGGGTAATTACAACCAGGCTCAGAAACTCTACGAAGAGTTGCTGAAAAAAGATCCGACCCAGCCCCTGGCCCTGAACAACCTGGGGGCCATCATGGTCAAGCAAGGCAAGTATGACCAAGCCTTGGATTATCTCCGGCGGGCGCTGCCCCGGGCTAAAGGGTTCAAAGTGGCCATTGACCGGGTGTGCAACGTTGACAGCGTGTGCGCCGCCTGCCGCATAAGCGAGAAGCAATTCGGATCCGAAGACCTGGATGGGGTGGTGCGGAGTAACATCCTGATGGTTGAAATGGCTAAATCCTCCAAGCGGGGAGTGCAGTGACCGGCTCCGGTTCACACAACGCCACTTAACCCCCTCCCAGCCGCGAATCCATTTCTAAGCTGCTTTACGGATGCTGGCCTCAATTTGCCCTATTGTGCGGAGAATAGTTATAATAGTTTAAATGCAGTTTTCCTCCAGACCCTGAAAGGCCCAAATCTCTTGCATCTCATCGGCCTATCCTTATGAACCGGCAGTCTTTCTTCACCCTCCAAGCCCTGGTATTCGGTCTGGTGGCCGCGGCCCTCACCACGGTGTACATCACCCAACCGGTACTGCCCATCTTGCAGCGGGAGTTCGGCGTCAACCCCTCCCAGGCTTCGTACACGGTGTCGGCGGTGATCCTGGGAATCTCCCTGGCCAACCTGCCCTTCGGCATGCTGGCGGACCGCTTCCCGGTACAGCGTCTCATTCTGGTGGGAGGCGGCGTGGTGGTGGCCTGCGGCCTGTTTTGCGCGGTCACCTCCAGTCTGCCCCTCCTGGTGGGAGCCCGGTTTGTGCAGGGCCTGTTTGTTCCCGCTCTGACCACCTGCCTGGCGGCTTACCTGTCCACCAATCTTCCCCTGGAACGGCTGAATGTGGTTATGGGCTCATATGTGTCGGCCACGGTGGCCGGCGGTCTGGGCGGCCGTCTGTTGGGAGGCTGGATTCATCCGCCCCTGCATTGGCGCTATGCCTTCGTCACTGCTTCTATCCTGGTGCTCATCGCCACGTTAGCCGCGGTGCGGTGGCTGCCGCGGGGGAAATTGGCCAGCGAGGACGATACGCAGGGAGACGGGTTTCTGGCCCTGCTGTCGCAAGTGAAGTTGCGGCGCTCATTCCAGGTGGCCTTTGGGGGATTTTTCGTTTTTTCCTCCATCTTCAATTACTTGCCATTTTATCTCCATCAGCCGCCCTTCAATGCTTCCACCCAATTAATCACCCTGTTATACTTGGCCTATCTCATCGGGATCTTCACCGGCCCCATGGCAGGCAAGCTCAGTAACCGCATCGGCAACGGCGGCACCATGGTGTTGGGATCGCTGGTCTTTGCCCTGGCCATTGCCCTAACCATGATCAAATCGATCCTGGCCATAGTGGTGGCCCTGATGCTGGTCTGCGCCGGCTTTTTCTCGATTCACGCCTCGGCGGCGGGCGCCTTGAACCGGAGACTTACCGGCAGTCGCGGCCGGGCCAACTCCCTGTATGTCCTATCTTATTACCTGGGAGGTGCCGTCGGCATCACCCTGAGCGGCTATGCTTATGGTTTGGCGGGCTGGTATGGGGTTGCCGGCCTGGGCTTGGTGATGCTGACCGTGCCTCTGGTTACCGGCTTTAAGGAAATGCGGGAACCTGCGGATGGTGCTAAGCTCGAAGAAGAGTTGAGTACCGGCGTCTGATCCGCGATAATAAGCGTTAGGGATTCGCTCTCAAGGAACTCAGCGAGATTTTATCAAAATGATAAAAATACTCTTAACATTTTTGACACGGTGTGGTCTATATCAATGAAACCAGTAAAGAAAGCCCATGACTGATGATCAGCTCGTGGCCCAGGCCCAGGAGGGAGATCTTCCAGCCTTCGAAGAACTGGTGAAGAAGTACCAGCGAGAGGTTTACGGCTTGGCGTGCCGCATGGTATCCGATGCGGAGGAGGCACGGGATCTGGCCCAACAGGCCTTTCTCCAGGCCTTTATCCACATTAAGAGCTTTCGCCGGGACGCACAGTTTCGCACCTGGCTCTTTCGCATTGCCATTAACCAGTGTTACAATTTTTTAAAGGGTCGTAGAAAGTTTGGTGACCCGATAGATTGCGATGAGCTGAACCTGGCAGGGGAGGGGGCCTCTCCGGAAGAGGATCTGGTCAGCCAGGACGACCGCCGGCGTCTCCACGCGGCGATGGCGCAATTGCCCGCCAAGCAGCGGGCGGTGATCACCCTAAAAATCGAGCAGGGCCTGTCCTATCAAGAGATTAGCCAGATTCTGGGCGGGACTGCCGGAGCTGCCCGAGTCAATTACTGTCAGGCATTAAAAACTTTAAAGAAACATATGCAGAGCGAGGACGAGCATGAGGTGGCAATGCGCCCTTCTACAACGGTGGCTTCCAGAGTATCCCGACGGTGATCTCCCGGGGTGGGGGAAGCGGTGGCTGCACGCCCATGTGGCCCAATGCGCCATCTGCCGCCGGGAATTAGCGGGACTCAAGGAAGTGGTCACCGCCATTAAGGCGGCGCCGGCTAAGGAGCCCGGATCAGAATTCTGGAGCGACTTCTCCCGGGATATGCATCTGAAGTTGGCCCAGGCCGCGCACGAGACCGCACCTGTGCCGTCTGCTCGCCGGTGGTTCAAGTTGCCCTACCTTGTGGGAGCGCCGGCCCTGGCGGGTTTGCTGCTATGGGTGGCGGTACAGTTCACGGGGCCCGGTGCCCCGGTGCAAAATCAGGCCTTGATAATGCCGGAAGTTAAACAGGAAAGGGCCTTAGAGATGGCGACGGCTCCCAAACGGGCGCCGGCGCCACCAGCGGCGGCTGCTGTACCGCTTGGCGAGGTGGAGCAGTTCGTGCCAGTAGCCCTGGAGGAAGGAGCGACCCTCCCGGCGGAGGAGGTAGATATTTCCGGCTGGGATCTGGATTCGGAGCTGGCGGGAATGACCGACCAGGAGAAGGAAATATTTCTCAAGAAAATGCATCAACGTGCGAAGGATGGGTCATGCCTCGAAAAATTTGCCTTGTGCTCCTGGGGCTAATGCTGGCCGGCATAAGCTCGGCTTGGGGGCAGCCGGGCCATGAATTTGGCGGCGGCTTTCAAGATCGTCTCATGGAAGTCAAGCGGGGACAGTTGGGACCAGCCCTGGGAGTCGATCAGCAGACGGTAAACAGACTGCTGGCCATCGATGAGCGCTATAAGCCGATTCGTCGCCAGCTAATCACGGGCATGAAGACGGATTTCCAGCGCCTGCAGCAGCTCATGAACCAGCCCGGCCCCTCGGAGCAGGAAATTAAGGTGATTCTCAGCGACATGAAGCGCAAGCGCCTGGAAATGCTCAATCTGCAACAGCGCAAGGATGAAGAGGAAACGGCCCTTCTCACCCCGGTACAGCAAGCCCGTTATATTATTTATCTTATGGGCCTGGTGCGGGAGGCCCGGAACATCAAAGGCGGTACGGGTGGTTCGGGCGGACCTGGCCGCATGGGCGGTCCCAGCGGAGGTGCAGGCGGACCCGGCGGCATGGGGGCGCCAGCCTTCCGGCCATCCGAGATCCCTGTGTCTCGTCCCCCCCAGTAAGGGCAGGGCGCCAGAAAACCAAGATTTCTGCCATTATCAATGCTCGAAAACTGGTAAGGACCTGAGATTTGCAGGTCTTCTGCCAGTTTTTTTATCGTCCTACTTGCAAAATCATGGTTCAGAAAGCTAAAATAGTAACGTTGCCGGAGTGGTGGAATTTGGTAGACGCAGAGGACTCAAAATCCTCCGAGGGCAACCTTGTGCCGGTTCGAGTCCGGCCTCCGGCACCAAGTAATTTCAGTAAGTTAGATGGGTTTTAGGTCGTCAGGCCTAAAACCCTTTCCTTTAATTGAGTGTGAATCTGAGTGTGACTCTCCCCTGGCTTGTTCATAGACGGCCATCGCTGCAAACTCAGATTGGTTGATGGAGTGTAGATAGATTTCAGTAGTGGTTCGGTTCTCGTGACCCAAAATCCGCTGGATAGACCCAAGGGGAATGTTGCAGTTGTCCATCAATGAAGCTCCGGCATGTCTTAACGCATGGAAACCGAACCGTCTTATTCCGGCCTTGGCGCAAAGATTTTTCAAAACTTCCCGCCGATCTTTAAACGGACCAACCTCCCTCTCACCACTTGATTGATCCACATAACTATGCCAAAAGACCCAGGGGATATTTCTTTCCCGTTCTGAAAACCTGCGGGAAAGGATATCGAAAACTTTCTGGGTCATCGGCACTTTCCTTGGAGTCAAATGCCCACCCCGTTTTTTGCGGGTATAAAGCACCACATATTTCTGTTCGAGGTTTACGTCATCCCAAGATAGGCGATTGACTTCACTGACCCGAGCAAAAGTGTCCCTTAAGAGCCACAGATAATCCTGGACTTCCAGATCAGCCAAGGCGATCAACTTATCGATATCTTCCAGCGCAGGTATATATTTAAGCTTCTTGGCCATCGGCAGGAAACTCAAGCCAACAACAGGGTTGTCGGTAACCCAGCCCTTCTTTTTCCCAAAATTAAACATGGCTTTGAGGTAGCGGATTTCCTTATTGGCAGTAAAGGCCGAAACTCGGCTACGATCCAGGATGAACCGCTCAACCATATCCCGGGAAATTTCACTGCAACTGAGTTCCTTCCACTGCCTAACCCATTTTCGAGCCGAGCTTTGATACACGTGGTAATAAGTGGCCGAGTGATAAGCTTTAACGTGATCTAACCTTCTATTCACCAGGTCCAAGAAGGTTATGTCGGTTGAGATTGTCTCCACCGGCTTCGCTGGGGGTGGGTTCAAGACCTCTTCTCTTTTTTGTATTTCTGCCTGTTTTGCCTCCTTTTTGGTTTTGAAATATCGGGACGTGTACCTCTGTCCGTTGAGGGTGAAGTCGTGTTTCCACCCTCTGCCCTTCTGAAAATAGACGCTCATAGAGGTCCTCCTTCCCAGGGAAGAATAGAGAACCCCCAAGTTTCCTGCCTCCCAGTACCTGCCAGTGCTTATAGACCCAGCTCTGGCTTTTCCGAAGGTACCGAGCGACCTCCTCAGGAGTCATTATGTTGGTTTTAGAGAATTTGTCAAACTCAACCATTTTGATATCCAGCTACTGGACAGTACATTCAGAATTTCATTGACCTGATTGATTAATGGTTTTAGGGTATCTTGAATCTTTAGTCGAAATCGCATTTGTCTGTTAAAAAGCAACAAACATGCCTATCACTAACTCATTGATATTATGAATCATTTATAATAGCGAAAAAATTGGGAAGAGTTCAGCATATTTTGGGAAGAGCTCAAATCCTGGGGGAGAAAGCTTTGGTAGGAATTCCAACCTCAAAGGCTATTAAATGAACCTAGATTAGCTTGTGGAAGAGCTTCGACGCATAGTCAAAATAGGAGGAAAAAAGTATGGGCTCTGAGGTGGCTAAAATAAAGGCAACTGGCGATGAAATTGTTGGAGTATCCAAGCATATAAAAAGTCTTCGGAGAAATATCAAGGAAGCGGCTCAGGGGGATAAGGATGTTTTGATTTTGGGACCTTCAGGAACTGGAAAAGAACTGGTGGCAAGAGCCATTCATCAACAGAGTCAGCGTAATACAGGTCCTCTTATATCTCTTGATTGCGCCGCAATTCCGTCCGAACTGTTCATTAGTGAATTATTTGGACATAAAAAAGGTTCTTTTACCGGGGCTTATCAGGATATGAAGGGGAAAGTAGCTGAAGCCGAAGGAGGGACTCTATTCTTAGATGAAATTGGGAATCTCCGGCCGGATCACCAAGTTATGCTTCTCCGATTCCTTGAAGAGAGAGCATATAGGATGGTGGGTGGCAATGAATTAAAAAAAACCAATATCAGAATCATATTTGCAACTAATAAAACAAATTTGGCTACGGGTTCTGAAGGTCATTTTAAAGAAGATCTTTATTACCGAATGAATCAACACATGATAATAACTGAGGCATTAAAAAATCGATATGATGATGTTGTTTTTTATGTTAATTACTTTAATAGGAATATTAATGTTAGGACCAAATGTTTATTATATTCATATGGTTTTCCTGGAAATGTACGCGAATTATTAAATCTCGTCGAACACAGCTCTTCTTATGTAAGGGGTTATATTAGGATGCGTTTGGCGGAGCAACTTAAAATTAGCAATGGAATGGAAGCTAAGGCACAAGAGTCCAGTTATTGGAAAGGCTATTTATCTAATTATGTCGTTAACGAATCATATGAAAAGGATATACTTTATTCAACATTTGTTTTTAACAGAATGCACATTAAGAACCTTAAGAAAATTGTGGACCTGTATGAAATTATTACTCTTTTATCTTATGCCAAATTAACCAAAGTGGCGACAAGGGATGTGTTACATATAAGGGATGAGAATTTAACCCCGAAGATTTTCAGAGAACGATTCGGATATAGTTTGCCAGAGGGGAGAAACATAACGATTGGTAATGATGAGACAGATTGCAGAAAGCTACCGAGGGAACCCATGAAGTTATACCCAGAATTTATTAATTTTTTTGAATTCTATCAATATGTTAACCTTGATCGAAAAAAATAGCCTTCTCTTCTCATTCCTAATTCTTCCCATAATATAAAAATCTCTTCCCAAAAAATTTACCCATTAAATAAAGTAATTATTTAAGCTACTTATCAAGTGGCATGCCACTTGCTTTTTATTTTTGCGGACGCGTCGTCATCACCCCCTGACGGGGTGCGAGGAGGTTGACCGGTTTTAAAGGTGGGCCTTGTTGGTAACGCCGGCTCAGTGAGTACTAACAACTTAACAGGGAAGAGGGCGCTCTCTTTAATTCTAACGTTCCTTGAGTCTCATATGAAACGAGTGAACACCTCAGAGAAGGAGAAACAAGACCATGGAAGAATTAAATTACAACCTTCCAGCCTGCTATCGGCCTAACAATTTCGACGAGTTGTTAGGAAACGAGGGTGTGAAGAGGGTTTTAAAAGCGTACCAAAAAAACCCCAATCGCCCTAAATCGATAATGCTTTCTGGCCCAACTGGAGGCGGCAAGACCACCACCGGCAGGATATACGCCCGAACCCTTAACTGTAGCCAACTGACAGAGGGATTTAATCCCTGCGGACAATGCCCCTCGTGCCAGATGCCATTACAAGGGTGTGGGAGCATCATCGAAGTTAACTGTACGATGCGGAGGGGACTCGATGACATGAGGCAATTGATCCGGGTGTCAAACCTTACTCCTCGGCAAAATTTTCGGATCCTTATCCTAGATGAGATCCAAGGAGCTACTTCTGAAGCTCACAACGCTTTGCTTAAACCTCTTGAAGAGCCGCCCGCCCTCACCTATTGGATACTCTGCACATCCGAGCCCAATAAGGTGCCAAAGGCAATAGCCGGCCGGTGCGTACAGTTGGCGCTAACCTATCCACCTCCAGCGGCCCTCCAAAACCGGCTCCGGGAAATAGCTCGGAAGGATTTTGGTCGAGATATTGCCCGCCTTTTACGGCCGTATTTGCTGGACATTATCGATCAATGTGATGGCCAGCCGAGAGCTTCTATCGAGCTGATGGGGGTGCTCGGAACGGCCCTATCCGTGGACAAGAAGGCCTTAAGCAATCAGCTGCTGGCCAAACAGATCGTGGAGAGCTTCCTTGACGATCTCTAGACACCATGCCTCAGTGTGAGTTGTTGCTTTAAGCAAGCATCACACTGGTGGATTTGATTTGGTCGGCCAAAGGCCCCTGGCATGCCGCTGTGACGTGTCAGGGGCCAGTTGGCACCGATCGTTAGATACACGAGCATGGATGGTGTGGACTTTATTGGCCTGAACTGGAGGGTAATGGATGGTAAAGATGAACGTTTAACACCGATGTGGAAGGGTGTTGCGCGGTTGCGCGGTTTTTCAAAGGTAAGTCAGGTGTCACCAAGAAAAATCGGTTTCATGTGGAAATGTACGATTTGTACCAATCTCCATAGCAGGGCCGCGCCATTGATTGTTCATCATGTTGCCCTTTGCCAATACTCCTGGATGTAAGCACAAGGATATCTCGGCTACAGGCAACGTAACTCAAATAGGAGATTTCTCCATGAAGCATGCCACTTCAAAAACTGCGCAACCGCGCAACACTAAGGGTTGTTCCTTAAAGGAATATGCCCTGGTTACTCAATTACCCCGGAAATTTCTCAAGGGGCTGGGGCTTGCTAACTCCATCTCCCATGGAATCCGGAACCTATCCCTTCCTTATTATGGCGTAGACGGAAATATCATCAACACCAGGTATCGGACCACTCTGAGGGCCCATGGGGAGTTTCTATGGGCAAAACAGGACGAGGAGATCCCTTACGGCCTCTGGAAACTGGCCGAGGCCAAGGAAGCCGGATTTGTCGTTCTGGTCGAAGAAGAAAGCGCTTGCCATACCCTCTGGTACAAAGATTTCCCGGCCCTTGGGATACCCGGACCAAACACCTGGAAGAAAGATTGGGAGTCAAGCCACCTGGAGGGCATACCGACGATCTACGTGGTCATTCCTCCAGACCATGGTGGAGAAGGCATCCTGACCAGGCTGAAGGAGTCATCCCTTTGCGGCCGTATCAAGGTTGTGAACCTGGGCAAGCACCGGGACCCGAGCACTCTTTACCTTGCGGCGCCGAAGGAGTTCCAGGGGCGGTTCAAAAAAGCCCTCAAGACAGCAACCCCATTGCGGCCGATAGATATGAAGGCAATCAACCACATAGCCCAGAGCAAAAACATCCTGAAACTGTTCACCGACGACCTAAGGAAATGCGGCATCATCGGGGAGAAGCATGGGTGTAAGTTAATGTACCTCTGCGTCACCACCCGCTTCTTCCTTGAACCGGTTTCGGTGGTGGTGAAAGGGGATTCGAGCGGAGGCAAATCGTATACCACCGGGGGAGTCCTGAAATTCTTTCCCTCGGACGCCTATATTGACTTAACATCAATGTCGGAGAAGGCTCTCATTTACGCCGAAGCATCTTTTGAACATCGGTTTCTATGGATTTATGAAGCGGCTGGCTTGGAGAACCCGTCAGTAAGGTACCTGATCAGGACCTTATTGAGCGAAGGGAGAATCAAGTACATGGTTACCGGAAATGTCTCTGGGGGACGCGCGAGTAAGACAATCGAGAAAGAAGGGCCTACCGGTCTTATCCTGACCACCACCTTGAAGTTCATCGGGGAGGATCAGGAAAACCGCCTTCTCTCAATCCCTATCAACGTGAGCCCAAACCAGACCAGACAAATTCTGGTGGGCCAGGCGGAAGAAGCTGGAGGGGAAGTGAATTCATCGGACCCAAATGGGGTTGGGGGGGAGGTGGATTTATCGCCCTGGCACGAGTTTCAAGAATGGCTCAGGCAATCCGATCAGCGGGTTATCATCCCCTATGCTCCGGCCTTGGCAGAGTTGATAAACCCGGTTGTCTTGAGGATACGGAGGGACTTTACCAAGGTCTGTAACCTGATCAAGGCGCATGCTTTGCTGCACCAGTTAAACCGCGACCGTGACCCGGCTGGAAAACTCATCGCCAAGCTAATCGATTATTCCCGGGTTTATAAGCTCATACATGGCCACCTTCAACTGGCTCATGAGACCGCTGTCCCGCAACACATAAGGGAACTGGTAGAGGCGATCAATAAGGCCAGCGAAGCACATGATTTCCAGGGAATTTCTGGGAAGAGATTAGTCCAGAATCTTGGGATCAACAAGTCAAACGTTTCCCGGGGGGTAAAAGAGGCCCTGGAGAAGGGTTATATCCGGAACCTCGAAGATAGGCGCGGAAGGCCGGCGAAATATGTTCTAGACAACCCCCTTCCGTCAACCAGGGACATTCTCCCGTCACCACAGGAGCTCAAGGCACACTGGAAAAAGAAAAAACCCGGCAAAGGGGACCGGTGAACTGCTAAAGTTTTGGTGTAAATTGGCTTGAATAATACAGGGGTGGCAGCTTTTGATGGGCTGCCATCCCAATCTCCCAATGGATGTGATGCGGTAGACATCCCGTCTAACCACCATAAAGCATCTTTAGCCGGTTTTCCTTGACGCTTCATCAAGACCTCAAGGGACAGAACACCTACGGCCTTGTATCGGAACCTGAAGGTGATCAGAAAGACGGAGGAGGCTTCGTGGACACCATCAACCAGCAGTGGTAGGCGCGGACACAAACGATTTCCTCAGCCCTGTCGAGACCAGGGCAGCTCAATAAAACCTTGTATCCGAAAAACCGGATGTGGTACAGATTTTTATTTTTTTTCCATTCCTGGTTTGATTGTTTTTTGTAAGATTAACAAATCGCTGGCAGGTTATTGAGTCAGAAAACCAGATATCTCATTAAGTGGGGAAAAAAGTGGAAAGAGCGGGGAAGAGAAGGAAGGGGCCTCGGATTATATCAAAGCATGAGCAGCATAAAATTAACTCTGGCAAACGTCTGCAGCAGAGAATAATAAATACCACCTTACGAGGCATTACAGAACTAAAGGTATTAATTCATAGGTCTGTCTTCTCCGGATTATATGGTTCCGAGAAGCTAGAACGAGCGATGGGAAACCAGGAAATCAAATGGATTCCTAATAAAACACGGGCATTTTCTAGCTACTCATATAAGGCCAATATACAACTCGAACAGGGTGAAGTCGATATATTTTCCTTGCGTAAAACTTTTGGACCTTCCTGTATAATCGCCACCGCTGATTCGACTTATGACATGCTTCACTACCTGCGTAAGTCTCTTCCTAACTTAAAAATATACTCACTCGAATATGCGATCGACCACTATTGCAAAAATCCTGAGGCCGTCGCTGACATATTTTATCTTTTAAGACGCTACCTCTATAGAAGAAATGCGAAACTTACCTCAATGGTTGGTGGAAAGTTCTTTGGGTGGCAAGATTGGTTGAAAGACTTGAGGGAAAGTAACGCAGTTTATTATATTCAAATGGGGAAAAAATCAGGGAAGCATATTAAGGTCTACGAGCGGGGCCCAGACTCAAAGAAACTCTCTGGCACCAAAGAATGGCGTCACGAAGACGTAGACCGAGTCCGCATTGAATTTAAGCTCAAACGCTTAGCAATTACCAAGAAATACGGCCTCAGCACCTTGAAACAATTGCTGATGGCCCCTAAGTTTGCCGATATTGCTTCGGAGTATGTTCAGTTCAAAAACTTCAAGTTCTCCTCAGAATTGCCGCAAGACTGGGATGATTACCTATCCGAGGACGGTCAGGGGAACCTGGAAAGTTTCATGCAAGAGGTATTATCAGCCAAAGATAAAGACAAGGTCAAGAACGTCATTCAGTATGTTGAAGATAACCAAAGAATGCAGGTCCTTAAAAAGCGTATCATTGAGGCTGCAGAGGCATTTGATAAACATTGGGGCAGAGGATCTTACCGAATCGTCAAATAATGTTGCTGCAAAAGCCATAGTATAATAAGCAATAGTATATGTGTAACACTTAAATCAACTACTTGAGCCCTTCCTTGTTACTCTGTAATTCTACCTGACATTCCATAACTCCAGCAAGTGAACTGTACTTTGCCCACAGCTTGGTGAAATGCTACATGCCATTGGCTTTGTCGTTGTTGTTTGACCCCCGGATTTACTTGTGCAAGAGGGGTGTTTTTGGCTTTTGTCTGCCCCGGCCAACTTTCGTACCCCTGGTTTGGCGTGAGTGTGCCACTGGTCCCGCCAAAGTGGCCCCTGACCCCAACCGTTTTCGCCGCTGAACTGCCAAAGCCCACCCGGAATACCCCAAAACTGCCATGTAGTCCCGCCGACCATAGCTTTTCAATGCCTCAGACCACCAGCTAGGGACTTTTGCCACTTGTGTGTGGCTGACTCCCGGATTTCTCAGTTGCGGTGGTCTGCTCACCGCTGTTGACAAAGCGGTAACCAGGAACCGCTAATCGCCGCAATTGGCCCTAAAACCTCAGTCTACAGACCCCGTTTGAACAAGCAATCTATTCATACGGAGGTCTGTCATGGAACTGAAATGTGATTATCTAGGAAAAGACTGGCGCCAGGCGAAGCAAGAAGTGAAAGCTGTGCTGATTGGTCGGGCGAAGGCGCGGGACGTCATTTCCTATTTTGAGCTTGCAGTCCGGGTGCCTGCCATCAAGTTTGATCCGGATTCTCTGACGCTGCGGACGTTGCTCCAGGAGATTGGCGCTGAAGAAAACGCGGCTGGGAGAGGGATGCTGTCTGCGGTTGTCGTTTACAGTGCTGGCGAAAGGCAACCAGACCTGGAGTTCCTTTACTTGGCGACTCAGCTCGGGAAAAACACCTCCAACATCATGTGGTGCTGGCTCAATGAACTGAAACGGGTGTTCAATTGTTGGTCGCAGGCCAAGAGAAAGCCAAAGTCTCATTGCCAGAGGTCTAAACAACTATAAGTTACAGTGGGGAGAGTTGGGCCATTTGTTGGTGGAGCTTGCCCCTCTTCCCTTTTTACCGTTGCCAGACAGGCTTATGGTTTCATTTCATGCCTGCAGAATTTACAATATTTGGCTGGAGCAACTGCCACCTATGATAACCATATCTGGTATCAATTATTACCTGACTGGCTGCGCATAAAGAGCAGTAACATTCAATCATGGGATACAAAAGAAGCTTCAACATTTTATTTCCCCAAGATGTTTACATCAGCTAATTGGCAGCTTGGATGGTTTGCCTTCTTCCCCATAATTACTCCCAAGAATAGGGTGCGCTGGTTGTTGTGAGGATTTTTGGTTAATAAATGCACCAAACCTGGCGGCTCAAAGCAGTCCTGTCCATGTCGGTAAGAAAAAGTTTGCTCCCCTTCCACATAGATAACCACCTCCCTTTCAGGACTTTGCGTACAATGCGAGTGTTGTCAAAGACGTCACCGCCCTTGATGTCCGCCAAAGTCGCCCGCTTCAGGCCAAAATCTTCGGGAGCAATATTATAGGTCCGAACCGTACCGTCTTTAAGCTGGCTCACCGGGTGGGCCTCACGAGGCTGATTTCGTCGAACGAGTCCTCGCCGAAGACCACAAAGGCGCTTTTGCCCCCCAGGTTGCCCAACACCTGGACCAGAGGCTCGGTGAAGCGGGCGTCATAGCCCCCCAGCACCCTGGATGTTGCCGCGGGCTCAGTTGGTCAGGGGCCTTAGGACGTTAAAGATGGTGTGGATGTGCCGATCTCCCGCGGGGGCCGATGGAATAACCCATGGCCCCGTGGAGTGGGGAGCGAACCGAAACCCGATGTCCACCTCCAGGATGCACCAGCCACCTGATCCGGCGTCAGGGCCAGAATAATCCCCAAGGCCTCCTCATTTAAACTTTGTATAAATGGCCGCCAGGAAGATGGGCACCAGAATCCAGCCCGCCAGCCTCTGAAAGTAGATGAACACCGTGAAGCGGCCAGAAATTCTGTCCGGTTTCCATTTTTTTTGCATCCCCAGGTCCACCATGGGGGTGAACTGCTCGAAACTGAGCAAAAATCTTCCCAGGATGCCATAGAACCGGCTTTTCTGCGGCCAGTCAATTTCTTTGAGATTATGGGGGTCGTAGTAAAAAGCTCCCAGAATGACGATGGCCAGGGCAGCCCAGAAAATCCTGAAGGGTTTGCGGCCGTAGCCGGCCAGAAAATCCCAGAACACCACCTTGGCCCATACTGCCGGGTTCAGCCACTCCACCCAGTTATTGGGCCAGGTCTCCTGCCGCTTCATATCGATGAACACCTCATCCGCCAGGCTTTGGTGCCCATTTTGCTCGAAGAATGACTGGAGCTGCAGGTAGTTCCGGTTATCAAAGCTGCTGTGATGCACCCAGGCGATTAACTTGCGCCAATCCTGCAGCCTGCCCGGGCCTTCCGCCGTGGCAATGAAGTTGTATATCATCCCGGAAAATCGCACCTTGTCTTTATCCTGGGGCCATTCAACTCCCAGTATCTTCAGGTTGGCGAAATGGCTATTCCTCAAGTCAGCTTCGGTTTCGATACTCAGACCGTTTAAGGTGGTCTGCCCCTTTGCTTGAAGACCGGCGGCCATTAATCTATTTAATCTGACATTTTCAAAGTGGATATCCCGATCCACGACCGCACGTTCCAGATATAAGTCAGAAATGGCTGCTATCCCCGGTGAGGATACTCTTTTCAGGCTTGATGTGCCGATAACGGAAAGATCGGATAGGTGAGCATCCTTTAAGTCAACCGGCCCGCGGAAGACGCCCCCCGTTAAAACCGCCCCTTGCACCACATCAGCCTTCAATTCGCCGATCCTCGCACCCGCCAGACTAACCGGGCCATTGAACAGGGCGTCGGTGAACTGAAGCAGTGACCCCACCTTGAGGTTGCGGAAATTCGCTTCCCTGTCGCTGTTAAATTGAGCCCTGCTGGCATTAAACTGTCCGGCACAGTCGGTCCCGTCAAAATTTACCGGCCCAGCAAAAATTACGTCTTCAAAATTTGCGAAAGTGCCGACCTTCAAACCAATGGACTCCAGCCCTTTGGTTACATCCAGAAACTTCGCTTTCTCGCAGAGCAATACCAGGCCAATATCCGCACCGTCAAAATCTACCGGCCCCTTGAACAACGCTCCTTGAAAATCGGCCACATTGCCGACCTTGAGACCGGGGAAACTGGCGTAATTTTTCTCGCTTAAAAAGCGAGCATTTCTTGCCCAGAAACTCCGTTTGATCGTTGATCCAGCAAAATATGCTCCGCCGTGAAAGATAGCCGCCGATATATCGAAACTTCCGCCTACGTTCATATTCCTGAATTCCGTGGGGCCTTGAAACTCAGCATGGTCGCTCAGGACGTTTTGACCCACCTGCATCCCATTGAAATATGATCTGCCCCGATTTAACAGACGCGCCTCTATCAAGCTGAACTCATTGCCAATCCTGGCCCAATTAAAGTTCACCAGGCTAGAAAAGATAGTCTTATTGAAATAAGCGTTTTTTGCCACCTCTAATCCCAGAAAATAGGCCTGCCCCAAAAAAAGCGACCCGGTAATCTGCAAGCTGCATTTAAACAGGCTGTCCTGTAAGTTCACGTCCCCTTGGAAAATGCAATCTACCAGCCTCACCTCGTAGGGCACCACCGCAGAGCGCAAATCGATCCGGTCATCGATGTTAATGATGGCGTTTCTTAAATAGACTCCATGGCGATGGACTTTTAGCCCCTGAAACCCTCCAGTTAATAGGACCTCTAGAAATTTTCCTCTGATTTCCCGTTTTTTTTCGTCTTCCCCGAACCGCTTTCTCAAATCCGCGGGGTTCCCTCCCGCTACCTGTTTCAAAACTTCCACTTCCCCTGGCCAGAGCGGCTTCAGGTCAGGGGAACTCTTACACGTAATCTGCGCCTGAACCAGGTTGGCGCTACTCATTAAGAAAATTAACCATAGCGCCAGGAGCGCCAGTCGGGACTTTTTCATATCATCACCCTCTTTAGTGATTAAAAGGAAATGGACCGAAAGATTTGTAGTCCCGGTAAATATTAATCCGGACTTCCTGGTGGGAATTCGAGAACCAGTCTCCCGAGCCTGGCCGGCAATTTTAACGGAATCACTGTTATGATTCATGATAGCTGAGCGCGGTCATCACGCCGCTATCATTTATACAAATATGTGGGCAACATACAAAAATACCAGGATGAAGGCCCCGGAACTCATCCAGCACAAGGTCTTCTTCTGGGGCCGATACATCATTTCCGTGGCGGCAATGCCGGTCGTAATCATCCCCATCAACCCGGTGCCCACGTGTAGGGTGGACACTACCTGCAATAAGGGCTCTTTAACATAGATAAAAGCCCATAATTTCCAGGATGCCAGATTGATCAGGTTGCTGCCGAAAAAGGTTGCCTACCGCCAGGTCCACTGCGCCGATCTGGAGGGCGCTCAGGGTTACCACCAGCTCGGGCAGATTAGTGGCCGCGGCCGCAAAACGGTGTCCACTGCCGATTTCTGCGTTGGGCTGAGGGACACTCTCTATCACTTAAAAGCAGGATATTAATTGCATAGGCTTTTTATTAATCAAGCCATAAGCCTATCGGCCATTAGACATGAAAAGTCTCGAACAGAAGGTGTCTACAGAATAATATCGTATAACTACTAAGAACTTATCAAATAAACGTATACGGCATAATTTTATTATAAATCTTTAATTAAACTAATCACACTATCGATGTCAATAGAAGAAATTTTATCTGAGCTTTTCCTGTGGGAAAGCCTGTCAGTTGCCCTTTGGGTTTTCAATGATCGCAGCTCCCATTTCCGTGGACAGGAACAAATGTGGTGCAGATTGGTGGCGGGGTAAAATAGAACCTCTCTTGCCAAAGCCTTGCCTTATCATCGAACCAGCATAACTTGTAGGTATGATTTGCATATCGAAATGAGTTCCATGTGGTCCCACTTGCCCTCTGTCTCCAACAATCCCAGCAGAACTACCCCCAATTGCAGCGCTGGATTGTGTGCTGACATACCTATGCCGTCATAAGCCGGAATCAACAAGGAAGGCGAAAAAAAGTAACGGGGAGACGCTTGGGCTGCGTAGAAGCGCAGTTGTAGTCGGCGTCCGCCTGCGTGAGAAAGTCGATGTCCTGTCCGGTCGTCAAGTGGTACTTTACCAAGAAGCACTCGCCTAAGGTGCGCCTTGAGCAACGCAGAAGGTGTCAACCTTAAGGCGCTTTGTTATGTATTTTTGATTCCGATTACGTGACCAGCAGACTGCAAGGGCCTCAAGAAAGGGCGGCGTTACAGACTATTGAAACACCGCCCTCATATGTTGTTATAGCCTCCGTAGATCGTTCAAAACATCCGTAAGCTCATGGCGGTTATCGCTTTCTGATCATCCGATTTGCAGTTCAGAATACGCTTCAGAAGCCCTCGAAGACGTTTATGCTACGATCTGGCGAGGTCGAAGCGGTCAAGGTTCATTACCTTGTTCCACACCGCGGCAAAGTCGTGCAGGAACTTCTCCTGGGAGTCCTCACAGGCATAGACTTCCGCCACGGCCCGGAGTTGGGAGTTCGAACCGAAGATGAGGTCGACACGGGTGCCGGTCCACTTGAGTTCGCCCGTGGCGCGATCACGACCCTCGAACACGTTTTCGTCTTCCGAGGTTGCCTTCCACGTCGTTCTCATGTCGAGCAGATTCACGAAGAAGTCATTGGTGAGCGTCTCCGGCCGCTTGGTGAAGACGCCGTGCTGGGACTGTCCGAAGTTGGTATTCAAGACGCGCATACCGCCAATGAGAACCGTCATCTCAGGAGCGGTCAGCTTCAGCAGGTTCGCCCGATCAACCAGCAGTTCCTCTGCCGTTACTGCGTATTTGGTTTTGAGGTAGTTACGGAACCCGTCCGCAACCGGTTCGAGTACGGCAAAAGACTCCACGTCGGTTTGCTCCTGCGACGCATCCGTACGTCCCGGCGAGAAGGGCACGGTCACATCGTGATCCGCGTTCTTTGCGGCCTGCTCGACGCCGGCGCAACCGCCCAGAACAATCACGTCAGCAAGCGACACCTTCTTCCCGCCGGACTGGGCGGCGTTGAACTCCTTTTGGATACCCTCCAGGGTTTTGAGCACCTTCGCCAGTTGCGCCGGCTGGTTGACTTGCCAATCCTTTTGCGGCGCCAGACGAATACGCGCCCCGTTCGCCCCGCCGCGCTTGTCGGAGCCGCGGAACGTGGATGCCGACGCCCAGGCGGTGGAGACCAGTTCCGAAACCAATAGGCCCGAGGCCAGGATCTTCTTCTTGAGGTTGGCGATATCCGCCGCGTCGATCAACTCATGATCGACTGCGGGCACCGGGTCTTGCCAGATCAGTTCCTCTGCTGGCACATCCGGGCCGAGATAGCGTGATCGGGGGCCCATATCGCGGTGGATCAGCTTGAACCAGGCCCGGGCGAAGGCGTCTGCCATCTGGTCCGGGTTCTCGTAGAAGCGCCTGGAGATCTTTTCATAGATAGGGTCGACCTTCAAGGCAATGTCCGTGGTCAGCATGTTGGGCGTCCGACGCTTCGACGGGTCGTGGGGATCCGGCGCTGTACCGGCGGCGGCGCTATCCTTCGGTTGCCACTGATGCGCTCCGGCCGGGCTCTTCGTCAATTCCCAATCGTAGCTGAACAGGTTCCGGAAGAAGTTGTTGCTCCACTTCGTGGGCGTCTGGGTCCAAATGACCTCCAGGCCGCTGGTGATCGTGTCATTGCCTTTGCCGGTGCCGAAGCTGCTCTTCCAGCCAAGGCCCTGTTCCTCAATGGGGGCGGCTTCGGGCTCAGGCCCCACATGGGACGCCGGGCCGGCGCCGTGGGTTTTGCCGAAGGCGTGACCGCCGGCGATGAGCGCCACCGTCTCTTCGTCGTTCATCGCCATGCGCGCGAAGATCTCGCGAATATCTTTGGCCGCCAGGAGGGGATCCGGGTTGCCGTCCGGCCCTTCCGGGTTGACGTAGATCAGGCCCATCTGTACGGCGGCCAGTGGGTTTTCCAGATCCCGGTCGCCGCTGTAACGGCTCTTGGGCTTGTCGCTCGTAGCCAGCCATTCGCGTTCGGCCCCCCAGTAGGTGGTGTCATCCGGCTCCCAGACATCCTCGCGCCCGCCGCCGAAGCCGAAGGTCTTGAAGCCCATCGACTCGAGTGCGCAATTGCCGGCGAGGATAATGAGGTCGGCCCAGGAGATCTTGCGGCCGTATTTCTGCTTGATCGGCCAGAGCAGCCGGCGCGCCTTGTCGAGACTCACGTTGTCGGGCCAGCTGTTGAGGGGCGCAAAGCGTTGGGCGCCGGACCCCCCGCCCCCGCGGCCGTCGCCGATGCGGTAGGTGCCCGCACTGTGCCATGCCATCCGGATGAAGAGCCCCCCGTAGTGACCGAAATCGGCCGGCCACCAGTCCTGCGAGTCGGTCATCAGCGCATAGAGGTCCTTCTTCACGGCCTCCAGGTCGAGTTTTTTGAATTCCTCAGCGTAGTTGAACTCCACGCCCATGGGATTGCTCATAGGACAGTTCTGGTGAAGAATTTTCAGGTTCAACTGGTTCGGCCACCAGTCCCGGTTCATCGTACCTCTCAAGGTAACGAGTTTGCTATGTTCATTCATAAAGTTTCCTCCTTGCGTTGTCTGAACTTATGCACCGTGCCTCCTTTGCACGGGGTTCGGTAACCTCAAAAAGCCCCGGCGCCCGCACCCTTGGTAGGCACCACCCATCCGGGAAGGCGTTCGCACCTCAATGTGAGCTGACTTCTTTAGGAGATGAACCTCTTGCCTCAGGACGAGCCCGCGCTCACCCGCGGTCAGGCTGTTCTAATTGTTGGCCACCGTATTCCAAAGGTCGTAGGTTAAGGTTTTTTGCTCTTTTCCATATCCTCTTTATTCTGGCGATTGCCTTGACACGTGGGGCAAAGGCCAAAAAAGTTCAACTGCTGATGGGTGATCTTATACCCGGTCTGCTGCGCTATTTCTTGAGAAATACCAGCCAAGGCCTCGTACTCTGGATCAAGGATCTGACCGCATTGGGTGCAAATGAGATGGGGGTGCGGGTAGGGCTTATTGCCGTCGTAATGGCTCCCCATGCTGGCAAAAGTAATTTCGAAGATCTCGCCCACATTCTTTAGCAGACTTAAAGTCTTATAAATTGTGGCCAGGCTGGTTGTGGGATAATCGGCTCTGATCTGTTCGAAAATCTGCTCTGCGCTCGGGTGCCCTTCACTCTTAGATAAGATCCGCAACATGGTCATGCGCTGCGGCGTAAGCCGGCACCCTTTATCCTTCAGCACCCTGATCATATGTTCCAGACGCTCTTGAGGATCAGCCAAAACTCCCCCTTATACTATTTCTCTATAAATAATAACTATCAATTAGATGTCAAGGACCTGCTAACATCGTAGGCGACCATGAACGTCCAACTTGAAGGCAAATGCCCCTCCTCTCAGCATCTCAAGAAACATTTATAAGATAGCGTCTAGCGAATTACTTGCCAAACCCCTCCCTTATCACCAGGCCAACAAAAACTGCATGAATGATCTCCATATCTTGCATGGGTCTTTGTGGGGAGGACGATTTCAGATGTTAAAGATTAAAGGAGGTCAGGAAGCCGAAGGAAATAGCCGGAACCCTTCAGGTCAAAAAGTATTGATATGCTGTGGATATGGAAGAGGGGGGAGGCGACAGTCTGGCTAGCAGGCATTTTGAAAAAGCAAGGGCACCCTGTTAGAAACAGAGTGCCCCATGCCCGTATAGCCGCCGAGGTAGTAGTCCGACTCCCCGGTAAGCTTGAGTATAGCATGTTCACCCTGGTTGAGCATTTTCGGAATCTAGGAATCTGTCAACCGAGGTCGCGATTTTCAAAGTTGATTGAACGGTTATGTGCTGTTTTGCCGTTTCCTTTTTTTCCACGGCTGGGTTTGTTCACCCAACCGTAGCGAACAGAATCGACACTTAAAAGATAGCCTTTCAGTTCTTCTTGTTTGGCTTTGTTAGCACGCATAAAGATGGAGTGAAGCTCATGGTCCACGTCATCGATGTTTGCACCTCTCTTGACCGCCTCGGCAAACCACTCATCACCCAAGCTGTAGTTTCCTTTCTCGTAATACACTACACCAAGAAGTGTGCAGGGATGGAAACTATCGGGATCGAATGAAAGTGCACTCTCAGCCAACTGTATGGCGTCATCGAATTGGTGTAAGTCTCGCTTGCATGCCCCTTTGGTTGTACAAAGTGCCGATTTGAGATGCTTGTTCCGTTGGCTCGTCACCTCTATCTTGCTCAAAACTTTGAGTGCTTCAGTTGGGAGATTTGCCTTTCGATAATGGCTACTGGCATTTACCGCTTGCCAGGGATCGTTGTCCTTTTCGAAAAACCGGCGATACCACATCGCCTCATTTATATGAAATTTCCGCTTAATCCCAGGATATTTGAAAAAGTAGCCATTAGTAGAAAGCCAAAGCACATTCTTTTCCGATAGCCTGTCACCCTTTTCAAGTTTGAGTAGAATCTTTTTCATCGGGTACAGATGATGAACTTCGACATGGTAGATATCGTACTTTTGCCATAACTTTCGGCGAATATTTCTTTTCTCTTGTCCCTCAATTTTAGCGCGCAACATCTTAAAATCAGCCTCTCCCGTTTCTTCCAGCTTTCTAACAAATTCGCACAGATCGAACATGCCTTTATCACGGATCCACTGTTTGTCCTCGACAGATAATGCTCGATTTACATCCAACCGATCGAGAATCGAGGACAATTCACTTCCGACACCCGAATAATCGCCCATGTATGGAACGAAATATTTGGCTATGAGTTGATTATGGCGTTCAATGCTCAGGGGAGAAGACATTAAAGACAAATCCTTTTCAAAAACACCTGACTGGTAATGTCATATCGGCCTAAATCTTTGAAACCATAAATTGTCACCTGGGACGGTGGATTCCTGGTTTGGTGCGGGCACGAACCTCGGTAAAGCTCCATTTGTAGCCCGGGCGCGCCAGGTTCTATGACATATTAAATTCCTCGTTCATGTATTTTCTTGTCAAAAGACGAGAATAGTTTTTCTGGTGAAAATTCTTCTATTTTGTACTTAGAAAATCATCCCTATCCCGGAGGGCAAGGATGCAGGTCATCGATTTTCCCTGGGCTTGGCGTGCCGTTATGAACGCTGAACGAGGAATAGAATATAGCTTGCCAGCCCAGGAACTTATCACCGGTCCAGCAAAAGAAAAACCTATGAACTTCATATCTTCCCAGTGCATATGTGGGGGGAAGAATTTTAGAGGTCTCTGCCGATGGTGTGCAATGTTGCATGCTGGAAAGAGGGTGATCCAGAGGTCGAAAAGAGTCGATCTGTTCTATATATGAAAAATCTGTTCAGCTGGTAATAAGTTAAGAATCAGAGCAGGTATCCGTCTTTTATCATCAAACTTTTCGTCAATATTACAACATGGTTTAAGAGTGATAATAATCAAAGAATCATTCCTAAAAACTGAAAACCGCCCCCAGCAAGGGGCCGTGAAACCAACCGTGGATCGCAATATCCTTAGTGCTACCACTTCCCGAAAAATAACGGCCGCGATAGCCACCGTAGATACGAATGTTTTTATGCACCTGGTAACCCAGCAAAGCCTCAAGCACACTGTCAACGTTGTTGTAAGCGACAAAGCCAAAGCCACCGCAGTCGGCTCTGAGCAGCAGGTTAACCTTCGGCGTAAACCAGAAACCAATCCGCATCCCCAGGAAAGGTTCAAAAATCGAGAACTGGAGTGAACTAACCAGTGACCCGCCGCGGGTTACCAGCTCCTGGCCCGAAGTATCGGTTAGAGTGGCATTCAGGCCCAGCCTGATGTCCTGATTGAGGTAAGTGTAACGAAGACCACCCAAAAGCTCGAATGATGCCACGGGAACCGGCTTGTCGGGAGTGATAGGTATGGTTCCTACGAGATAGCGCACTCCTACATCCTGCCAAAGGAGGCGAGACCAAAGCTTAAGGTTGCCCGAAAGTTGCAGGCGCACCGGAACAGGAAGCAGCTGGCCTTTTAGCTCCCTGGCCCCGCCGGCACTGATGGAATCGCCGATATAGATAAAATTGGTGTCGGATATCAAGCCCCATCTACCATACCAGATCTCCAACCGGCCCATGCCTCCCATGACTTTGCTGAAAAGCAAGGGGACCAGGTTATACCAGGGGACGTCGGCCACGGTGGTGCCCCTGAATCTACCCTGGTGGCTGAGGTCAAGATGAGCCCCTGGAACCCATAAATACGGGGCCAGAAAGAACTGCCAGCCTTTTTTATAGATGGGGAGGCGGTCATCTTCCTTGGCGGCATCAGCTTTTTCCTTGGCGACAACCGACTCCTCTTTGACTAAGGCTGGCTCCTCCTGTGAGTAAGCACCCGTGCACCAGACGAGCAGTAGGATGATGATAAGTGTGACTTTCCATCCCCTCATGGTTTCCCCTCCAGATGGTAATTCCCCGGAGCTCCCTGCACCGGATATTAGAGCGAACCCCTACTCCCAGGCAAAGATCTTTTTCCAATCCTTTTTCATGGAGATGACGAACCAGCCATCCTGCTTCGCCTCATCGTAAAGCGCCTGGGTGAAGGTGCCGACCTTGGTGGCCGGTAGCCCCTCGGCCGGGCCATAGGCATACTCGCGCTGGGCATCGTCATGCAGCACCAGCATCATAAGCCGCGCCCCGGAGCCTGCCCCGGTGTACTCCAGCATCTCCCGGTCGCCCCCGGAGTTGCCAAAGGCGGCCAAGGGGCGCTTGCCGATGAACAGGTTGATACCGATGGCCTTGCCGGCGTGGTCGTCAATGAATAACACCTTGGGCAGCCGCATGAGCACCGGCTTGCGGTCCTGATACTCATACTTGGTGGCGATGCTCGAGCCCACCACCTGCTCCGGCGGTATGTCGTAGACTTGCTCGCTGTATACTCGGACAAACTCCTGGCCGCCGCCGGTGACGATGAAAGTCTTGAAGCCGTTGACCCGGAGATAGTGCATGACCTCCAGCATGGGGAGGTACACGAGTTCGGTGTAGGGCTTCTGGAAGCGAGGATGCTTGGCCCGGGCCAACCATTCCTGGGCGATCTTTAGAAACGCCTCGGTGGTCATACCGGCGTGCGTAGCCCCAATGATTTTGGCCCACTCCTGCTCGGTGAAACTGGCAATGGCCCCCTGGTCGTTCCCCAGGATCGCTTTGAAGGGATGCTCGTTCTTCCACTCTAGATGCTTGGGCGCAAGTTCGTGCACCCGGTCCAGGGCAAACATAGCCTGGGTGTAGATAGGATGTTCCACCCACAACGTGCCGTCCTGGTCGAAGGTGGCGAGGCGGTCCGCCGGCGGCACATAAGCAACGCTGGACTTATCCGTAACTTTCCGGACAAAACTCACGATCGCCTGCTTCGCCGGCCCTTCGTTCCAGGAGGGCAACGGGTCCTGGGCCAGGGCCAGGCCGGTAAAGGTCAAGACCGCACAAGTCCCAATGAGGCAAAGAACCACGATTTTCCTAAGAACATTTCTCCATTTCACAGCTAACCCTTCTGTTGGAGATAAGGGGAGTGCGGGCCAGAGTAGCCCAGGCATGGCTTCCTCCATTCTTGGTTGGTTTCTCAGGCAGCTTCGTCTATGGGCCGTAGCCAGTGGGACGAAGCCGATAAATAGGGTTAGAAAGAGAGAAGCCGCCAGGGGCTTGTTGATGATGATTCCAGCCAACAAATGCGGAACGGCACCCCTCGATTTATTTAAGCATTCTTTTAACTAATTCAAGGATAAGATCATTACTTTGCAAGTGACCCCTCTCTGCGCTGCCTCCTTGACAACGGCTAAATGGGCACTACTTTTTAGCTAATTATTGTCTTCCCAGTTTTCTCACCCTTATGAGCCCTCTCCATGAGCAATGAAAACCTACCCCCCCGAATCCACGTGCTGGCCAAGCCCACCGGGGCGACCTGCAACCTGAACTGTTCCTATTGCTTTTTTCTGAATAAAGAGCAGCTCTACCCCGGCAGTCACTTTCGCATGAGTGATGCGGTATTGGAGCATTACATTCGGCAGCTCATCGAGTCCCATCGCACTGATAAGGTGACGGTGGCCTGGCAGGGCGGAGAACCGACTCTGATGGGCATCGACTTCTATAAGCGCGCCCTCGAATTCCAGAACCAGTACCAGCGGCCGGGCATGAGCTTCGAAAACACCATGCAAACCAACGGCACGCTCCTGAACGACGCATGGTGCGAATTTTTCCGCGAGCAGGGCTTTCTCATCGGCATCAGTATCGACGGTCCGGTTGAACTGCACGATGTCTACCGGGTGGACAAGAGCGGCCGGCCAACCTTTGACCGGGTGATGCGCGGCCTGCGGCTGTTGCAGAAGCACGGGGTGGAATACAACATTCTGACCACCGTTAATCGGCGCAACGCTGATCACCCCCTCGAGGTTTACCGATTTTTAAGGGACGAAGCCGGCGCCACCTGGATGCAGTTCATTCCGGCCATCGAGCGCCTCAACCAAGCAGGGGTTTCCCTTTACCAGGAAGGGACCTCCGTTTCGGAGCGTTCAGTGCTGCCGGAACAGCTCGGCAATTTTCTGAGCACCATTTTTGACGAATGGGTCCGGCATGACGTCGGCCGCGTGTTCGTGCAGACCTTCGAGGCGACCGTGAGAAACTGGCTGGGCCTGCCTTCCTCCGGCATGTGCGTCTTCGATGCCACGTGCGGTCATGGACTTGCCCTGGAGCACAACGGCGACCTGTATTCCTGTGACCATTTTGTCGAGCCCAAGTACCTACTGGGCAACATCCGACAAACTCACATGATGGATCTGGCAGGCTCAGAGCAGCAGCGCACCTTTGGCCGCGCCAAGCTTTCGACGCTGCCCCGTTATTGCCGGGAATGCGAGGTGGGCTTCGCCTGTAAGGGCGAATGTCCCAAAAATCGGTTTCTTACCACGCCGGAGGGGGAACCGGGACTAAACTATTTGTGTGCGGGTTACCGGGCCTTCTTCCACCACGTCGACCGCCCTTTGAAGATCATGGCTGGCTTGCTGCGCCGGGGCCATCCAGCCGCGCAGGTCATGGAAGTCCTCACCGATGAGGCTGGCCGGTCCGCCCTACCGTTTTCCAAAACCGGTCGCAATGATCCCTGCCCGTGCGGCAGTGGTCTTAAGTTCAAGAAATGTCACGGCCGGGAGGTGAATGTCCAGGCCAGGAGAACTTCCCTGTAATTAACGCGGCCTCACCCATGCCGGGAAACCTCTGAACCAGGAGTCCAAGCTTAATGATCAACTGTTTTATTGCACCCTAAAAAGGAGGATTTATGCCAGCAGAGAAGCAACCCAACATTCTGGTCATCTGGGGCGATGACATCGGCATGTGGAACATCAGTGCCTATAGCCACGGCATGATGGGCTACCGGACACCGAACATCGACCGCATCGCCGCAGAAGGGATCATGTTCACCGATTGCTATGGCGAGCAGAGCTGCACCGCGGGGCGTTCGGCGTTCATCACCGGCCAAAGCGTCTTCCGCACCGGCTTGAGCAAGGTGGGGATGCCGGGAGCCGATATAGGCCTGCGCGGCGAAGATCCCACCATCGCCGAGTTGTTGAAGCCGCTGGGCTACGCCACCGGTCAGTTCGGCAAGAATCACCTGGGTGACAAGGACGAATTTCTGCCTACCAAGCACGGGTTCGATGAGTTCTTCGGGTTCCTGTACCACCTGAACGCCTGCGAGGAGCCGGAACTGCGCGACTATCCCCCCGAAGCCGACTTTCCCAACTTCAGGAAGAACTACGGCCCCCGGGGCGTGCTCCGCTGTTCCGCCGACGGCCGCATCGAAGATACCGGCCAGCTAACCAAAAAGCGGATGGAGACCATCGACGACGAGGTCCTGGATGCAGCCACGGAATACATCGACCGCCAGGTCAAAGCCGATAAGCCGTTCTTCGTGTGGTTCAACACCTCGCACATGCACTTCCGGACCCATGCCAAGCCCGAGAGCCTCGGCCAGTCCGGCCGCTGGCAGTCGGAATACCACGACGTCATGATCGACCACGATAAGTGCGTGGGCGCCCTGCTGCAGCAACTGGATGACCTGGGCATCGCCGACAACACCATCGTCATGTACAGCACCGACAACGGGCCGCATATGAACTCCTGGCCCGACGGCGCCATGACGCCCTTTCGCAACGAGAAGGATTCCAACTGGGAAGGCGCCTTCCGGGTGCCTGCTATGATACGCTGGCCCGGCAAGATCAAGGCCGGCACCGTGTCCAACGAGATCGTCAGCCACCTGGACTGGTTACCCACCTTCCTGGCCGCCGCGGGCGACCCGAACATCAAGGAGAAACTCCTCAAAGGCCATCAGGCGGGGGCCAAGACCTTCAAGGTGCACCTGGACGGCTACAACCTCCTGCCTTTCTTAAAGGGCGAGGTTGAGAAAAGCTCTCGGGTGGAGTATTTCTACTTCTCCGACGACGGCGACCTCATGGCTCTGCGGTACGATAATTGGAAGCTGATCTTCATGGAGCAGCGGATGGTAGGCACCCTGCGGATCTGGCAGGAGCCGCTGGTGCCGTTACGGTTTCCAAAGCTCTTTAATCTGCGCACGGACCCCTTCGAGCGGGCGGACATCACCTCAAACACTTACTGGGACTGGGTGCTCGATCACGTTTACCTGTTTCTGCCGGCGCAGAAAGTCGTGGGAGAATTTCTGATGACGTTCCAGGAGTATCCCCCGCGCCAGAAGGCGGCGAGCTTCACCATCGACCAGGTGTTGCAGAAACTCCTGGGGGGCGCCGGTAGTCGTTAACGTTATCTTAATACCCCGCAGATTCAATGGCACAGAGGATTTGCGGGGTACGCCTTTTCAATAAACATCGGTTATATCGGGTCGAAAGCAGGAGGCCCCGATCATTCCATCAAATAGCCAAAGCATCGAGGTTCGCATGCCTCTCTTGCACATCTCAATCTCAGACGCTTTAATAATTTTCTTTTTAACTCTCGGTCCGCTCAAGGCCATTGCCCCTTTTGCGCAGTTGACTCAGGGAACCGACTCTGCCTTTCGCCGGACCTTAGCCTGGCGGGCCACGGCGATTGCCACGCTTATCGTGATTATTGTGGCCCTGTTAGGTGCAGTCATCCTACAAAATTGGCATGTTTCCGTCGCCGCGATCGTCATCACCGGGGGCCTCATCCTCTTCTGCCAGGCATTCCAGCTGATCATGCAGCCCTCGGCCGTTGCGCCACCTCCCCAGCAAAAACCCGGACAGGCTCCGCCAACCATGGCGATGGCCCAATTCTCCCTGGCCCTTCCTATCCTGGTCACTGCTCCCGGCATCGCGGCCATTGTCGGATTCATGGCTATTGCCGGAGGCGATTGGACTCAAAAAGGCATTGTCTTCGCGTCGTTACTGGTGATCATGGGGCTGAACCTGGTCACCCTACTAAACATGGAGGCGATTTTAAAACGTGGCCCCTCACCTGCGCTTAAAGTCCTGGGATGGGTGATGGCCATACTCCAAGCGGCGCTGGCGGCGCAATATATAATTAATGGTCTGGTTCGGTTAGGGGCGCTCCCCACTCTGGGATCATAGGGTAAGAAATGAGATGAATGTCTCCAACGAACTCGCTAGAGAACGCACCCGCGAGGCTGCTGACCGAACCCTTATGGCATGGATTCGTACCTGCCTCTCGTTGATTGGGTTCGGGTTTGGCATCGCCAAATTCCGGGACATTTTGGTTGAAGGTGGTCTTATCCGCCGAGCCGGCGATAATATTAACTCCACCATGATTTTTGGATTGAGTTTTATCTCCCTCGGCATCCTTGGTCTCCTCGCCGCGGTTATCCAACATTGGCGAATTCTGCACCATATCAAGCTTGAGGATTTCCAATATACCGGCTTCCGCCCAGTGGTAATGATAACCGCGATCCTATTGCTGCTCATCGGGCTCTTTGCTTTCATCTCTATCCTGCTAAGGGTTTAATAGTAAATGAAAGATAGAATTATGAAGGCTCAATAGATTGAAAAGAACCAGTATTTGAGAAGGGCCTTCGTACTTGATAGCTTGCCATCCCCTTCACTTATCAGCGAGCCATCAAAAATAGCATGAATGATTTGCATATAGAAATGGGCCTGTTGTAAGGCGCATTTTCAGGCTCCATCACATTGAGGAAAGGACAAGGACCCAATAGTTTTAAACCTACCCTCACGGTTGTCACCCCAAAAAGCGCTGTTAAAAGCTTATCTCAAGCATCATTCCCAGCCAATCCCTTCGGTACTTATCAATTCAATAGATAGATCAAGACACTAATATCAGTACTATAAGGAATCTTTATATTATTAGCGCAATTACTGCAATTAAATACCATAGTTACTTGCTAAGGAGAGTTATAAAGCCATCTTATTTGACTTTACAAGCTATTTGTGTTACATTTACAATTATGACACACCAAAAGCAGGCCTCAAAGCGTAGTATTGAGATAGTAAAGCAAATTATTAAGGCTCATCAGAGGCTATTTGATGATGTCTTTGTTGAAGATGCACACGAAATACAAGCTATTCTGCAGCAAATGATTCATGGGAAGCCTAACCACAAGTCTGTCATGCTTTATCAATACTTACTTGGATGCTTTCTTTTTGCTGGGGGTGGGGACCAGTCGAACTTAGGCTACTACGCCAAGCAGCGGGTCAAACCGACCTTAAACAGGGTCAAACGAGTTGTCACAGCCGCTCAGTGCCCGAAGTTAGCCACTTTTGAAGCGTTTAAGAGTTGCGGCTACCAAAAAACCACGCAAAAGTGCAATGAACCGGCTTTCTTGGGAACCTGTCCACTGCCGACTTTCGACATGAAACGGGGGTCTTTGAATCACATGGCGTTCTCGCTGTTCTTTTTTCTGCGAGATGTCTGTAGGAGGGACTTTTACGCATATGTCATGCAGCACTTTGGGGAGGGCCAGTTGCCCGCTGGGGCCATCAACGAGCGCCTCCACGACTTCATCAAGAAAGTCACCACAATTGCCAACGTCGGCCCGAAGCTGGCTCACATGGCCCTGTCCAGCCTGTTCTTGACCCGCTACCCTGGCTGGGACTATCGCCAAGTGGGGCTGCACATGATTGCCGTCGACAGCCTGGTTCACAACTTCCTTCACCGGACCGGTATTTTGGACAGCTACCAGCTCGACCATGCCTATGGACCTCGCTGCCACACGGAAAAGGGGTGTTTGGGGGTGATCCAAGATTTGGCCAGCCGAATTGACTGCCGGGAGTTTAACCCCAACCTTCCAGCCCACTTTCCCCGGTTCATTCAGTACCACATATGGGCCTATTGCGCCAAAGACGGCGAAAACATTTGCAACGGCAACAAGTGCAAGTCCGGCAAGCCGAACTCGGCATGCATCCTTCACCAACAGCGGTTGTGCAACCAGTTGCCGCCGCAAAAACCAGCCAATCAACCTGTGGACCCTTACTTATTCCCATGAACCACGCCAAGAAGGGGTATTTAACCATGTCAACGTTAGAAGCCCACTGCCAGGAGTCCATGAGGCGGTTTGGACAGGCGTTCGAGGCAGTCCACCGGTGGCTGGATGAACTTGCAGGAAAGCCGCCTTATGGGATGCGTCACCGCCGGGTCCGGCACCATGAGGCTGGCATGAGGGAAGCCAAGGTCCTGTTTGGTGACATAGCTGGCGAAGTGGCTCGGCACCACATCATTTCCGACCTCAAGGAAGAAGGCTGGACCGAGACTGATCCATTTCCCCGGGATGAGCAGCACTATGTGGCATTGGGCCTGTTTTGAACCGAGTGGCTCATGAACAACAAGGAAGGCCATGGACAGCGAACGTGAACTAAAATGTTTGGCAGCAGTGTGGGCCCTGAGGGGGATTCTCACCCCGGCAGGGTTCAAAGACTTTAAGCTGAATGACGGGTTGGTCTTCTGGGACAAGGAAGAGCTGGAAGACCTGCTGGACTATGTCAAAGCCAAAGAGACGCCGGCGACGGCAAAGCTCCTGTCAACCAACTCCCGTAACACCATAGAAGAAGGGGTGGACGCGGTCAACTTGACTCGGAATGGGGTGTTTTTTAAGAACTTGGCACAGTTAGGTGGTTTGCTGAAGCTGACCGAAGTCGAACGGGACGTCCTCCTGTTTGCCCTGCTGTTCCGTGAGGAGCCCGGTTTGCGGCAAGCGCTGCACGAACTGACCTATTGCGGAATCCAAGCATATTTTGACCACTTGGCCCGCATTCTGAAGGTGCCCGAGGCCGAACTTCGGAAGGCGGTGCGCAAAGACGGCACTCTTGCCACGGCAGGCCTTCTCGAAGTGTTTAAAGGCACCCACGGCTCGTTTGAGCTAGAGCCCTTGGAAGGCCTCTACCAAGCCTTAGGGAAGCCAGAAGGTGGAGTGGAGGGCATACTGTCGTCGTATTTTACCAAGTCTCCGGCGCCAGTCCTGTCATTGCAGGATTTTGCCCACTATCCCAACTTCAGCCTTTTGGTCCGTTATGTGCGGAAAGCGGTGAAAGCGCGGGAACCGGGGACCAACGTCTTGCTGTATGGCCCACCCGGTACCGGCAAGACCGAATTGGCCCGGACTCTCGCACAGCATGTCAAGGCGCGGCTGTTTGAAGTGAGCACCGCAGACGACGACGGAGAGGCTTTACCAGGTGGGCAGAGGTTACGGGGTTACCTCCTCAGTCAGCGAGTGCTGTCTCATGCCTCAGACTGTCTTTTGCTGTTTGATGAAATTGAAGATGTCTTCCCTTGGCCCGATTTCACTCTATTTAAGGACTTGCATCAGCACAACTCCCGGAAAGGGTGGACTAACCGCCTCTTGGAAACCAATCAGGTCCCGGCGGTGTGGATTTGTAACCGAATGGACGGGATTGATCCCGCCCATGTCCGCCGGTTCGACCTAATCATCGAAGTCCCTCTGCCGCCGCTACGTGCCCGAGAGAAAATGCTGGCAACCAGGCTGGGCGGCTTGAAAGTAGACAATGCCAGCCTTCGGGAATTGGCTCAAAACATCCACCTGGCCCCGGCTCACATCGACAAAGCCGCGAAAGTGGCATCATACTGCGGAGCCCGGACGGCCGAAGACACCGGCACAATCCTCCAAGCCGTCATTGGCAACGCTCACAAGGCGCTGAACTTGAAGCAGGGGAAAGAGTTTGGGCACCAATTGGACGCTGCCTACAGCTTAGCCCATGTCAATGCCGATCATGATTTGCAGGGGCTGGTCAAGTGCTGCCGCCGATCCCATTCCATTCGCCTTTTCCTCCATGGCCCGCCGGGGACCGGAAAGAGCGCTTTTGTGCAGTATTTGGGGCAAGTATTGGGAAAAACGGTACTGCTCAAAACCGCTTCAGACCTCCTCCGGCCGTATGTTGGCCAAACGGAAAGGGAAATTGCGGCGATGTTTCGGAAGGCTGGTGATCAAAAAGCGATCCTCTTCGTTGATGAGGTGGACGGCTTTTTTCAAAACCGCCAGCAGGCCCATCACTCGTGGGAAGTAACCATAGTAAACGAGTTTTTGGGGCAGCTCGAGCGGTTTGGCGGGACCTTTGTCGGCGCCACAAACCTCAAGGAAAGCCTGGACCTCGCTGTGTTCAGGCGGTTTGATTTCAAGGTGGGGTTCACTTACCTGAAGCCGGAGCAGGCATGGCTGTTGTTCAAGGCCATGGCGAAGGATTTGCAGGCTCATTTACCCCTTTCGGAGATCGGGCCTTTCCAGGCAAGATTGGCCCGCCTGCATCATTTAACGCCCGGGGATTTCGCCGTTATGAAGCGCAAAAGTCTAATGCATGAGAAAAAGCCAACTGCCGAAGCGCTGCTCACCTGGCTGGAGCAGGAAATTTCCGCCAAATCAGGTCTTAAAAAGGGCTTGGTCGGCTTTTAAGGCCCGATTAACTACAACTTCCGAAAAAATCTCACTTATTTATCTGTTGGACGCCCTTCTTTTCCTTTAAACTTTATGCATGCCCCAAGGCTCTAAATTCAATCTAGACCCCTTTCATTTCCGTAATATTCATCCCCTCATTGCCATCGGTACGGCCAGTGATCGTTATGCCGGCTAGATCGGACCAATTTATTCACCCGACCGGTACCAAGGCCGCATAACCCAACGAAGCAAAATCATAGCCGGAAGAACATTTGTCGAAAAAGTCCTGCCAGTAGATAGTGTCGAAGAGTATTTCGAACATTTTTCGGTTCTCGAGATCGATTTCTCGTTTTACCGGCAGCTCCTGGACCAAAACGGCGACCCAACCCAAAACTACCGGGTGTTGAAAGACATACGCCAAGCACCTTAAAGACGATGACCGAATCATTCTCAAGGTCCCGCAATTGGTCACCGCCCAGAAGTTCCACAAGGGCGACCAATACCTTGACAACCCAGCCTATTTCAACCCCAAACTCTTCACTAGCCAATTCTATGAGCCCGCCGTAAATCTCTTGAGTACCAACCTCACCGGCTTTATCTTTGAACAGGAATACCAGCGGAAGGAAGACCGGGCTCCTGTGATGGCGATGGTCCACGGTTTGGATAAGTTCTTCAGCCAGATCCCCAAAGACCCCCGGTACCACATCGAATTGAGAACCGACCTTTACCTCAGGGATCAGGTGTTTGAAGTTTTGGGGAAACACGGCGTAGGGCAAGTCTTATCCCATTGGACCTGGTTACCGCCTTTGAGGAAGCAATTGGCCAAAGCCGATGGACGGTTCTTCAATGCCGGGAATGAATGTGTGGTCCGGCTACTGACGCCTCTGAACATGCGGTATGAAGACGCTTATGCAAAAGCCTATCCTTTCGACAAACTCGTAGACGGGATGCTCCAGACGGAGATGGTTTTGGAAACGGTGGACATTATCAAGGGCGCCATTGAAAAAGGCCTGCTGGCCAACCTCATCATCAACAATAGGGCCGGCGGCAACGCCCCGATGATTGCCCAAATAATCGCTGAAAAGCTATTCCCAAAAGCCCCGCCAAAAAAGAAAGGCCAACTGAGCCTCTGGTAGCTGCCATTGATTCCCGGTCCATCATTGAAAAGCTTGGAGAACTGTAGTATTGCTATTGTACTACAGGGCCCAAGATCCTATGTTAAATGCAGACTGGAGATAAGCAGTGACTTCCGTCTTTATTTCCTATTCCAGCAACGACCTGATGAGGGTTGAACGGTTAGCCGAAGCCTTGGGGCAGGAACAGGATATTACAGTTTGGCTTGACACCACCAACATCTATCCCGGTGATGATTTTCTGGAGGAAATGAAAAAGGGGATTCGGGCAGCTGACAAAATCATTATTTGTCTGAGCCCTTCCTTTAACAAAAAGCCCCCTGTTTCGTGGGTCAAGAAAGAGCTCAAAATGGCCATGTTGAGAGAAAGTGAGACGGGCAAAGGCATCATCATTCCCGTGAGAATAAAATCTGGAGGACAAATCCCAGAAGAAATCGGCACCAAGGCATATGCCGATCTATCGACCAAGAACAGGTGGAACCGGAACCTGCCACGGTTAATTGCAGCGATTAGGCGATCGGTTTAATTGATGGTGAACTTAGAGGGTAGTAAGTGCCCGGATTGCAAGGAATTGAGGCTTTTTCTGGAAGGCTGCAAGGTCTTCCAGCGCCAATATCGTATGGGCCATGGTGACATCAAGCCTTTATCATTATTATAAAGGGTTTTCGTCACCATTGCTTGATTCCCGAGTTTGAAGCATGACCGGTAAGGACTTGAAAGGTAGCTACCAAATAACGCCAACTTAGTTCAAGGAGATGATCCCATGCCCAGCGAAATTCTCAATTTAACGGCGCAGATCGTCATATCCCATGCCTCCATGACTGCACTGACTCCCAAAGAATTGCTGGCGACAATTAAAGCAGTCCATGATGTTTTGGTATCATTGGATAAAGAGGATAAAGTTGAAGTTCCGGAAACCAAACCTTCAGCCAAACTTCAGCGAAAACCTCGAAAAGTAAAAATGAAAGAATCACCTGAGGCCAAAGCAGTTGAAAATGAGGAAGGATTGCCTGTTGGAGACCCAGATTACATGGAGTTTATGGAAAGCCGAGAGGGGTAAACGGCACCAGGTACCGTCTCAACCCATTCTGACTTGATTTACCCTATAATCAATGAACCAAAAGGAGATAACTCCATGTCCAGCGAAGTTTTGAAACTAACCACAGAGATTGTCATTTCCCATGTTTCCTTAACCGAACTGACCCCTGAGCAATTGGTGCAAGAAATCAAAGAAGTCTACAATGTCTTGGCTTCTCTGTATGGCGGGGGAATTTTGGAGGAAGCGGTTTCTGAAAAAGCCGAAGAAGCTGGCGTTGTAAAACCTTCAATCCCCTTGAAAGATATCGTCAAAGCCAAATATGTGGTCTGCCTGGAATGCGGCAAAAAGCTGAAGACTTTGAAAAGACACCTGCTCAAGGCTCACGGTTTAATGCCGAAAGAATATTATCAGCGCTATGGCCTTGATCCCAAGAAATTCCCGCTGGTTTGCAAGGATTATTCTGCGGCCAGGAGCAAAATGGCTAAGGACCGGGGATTTGGGACGAAAGGTGCCACGGTAGAGTAACGGGACCCAGCAATGTTATTTTGTACTCAATTGAGGGACCTGTCGCGGTCCCTTTTTGTTGGGCCAAAAAATAGGTAATATTATCAGAATATCTAAAAACTTGCCAGGAGCTTATAAGGCATTGTCAAATCTCGAGAAGCTACACACGCCGGTCCAAGGGAAAACTTACTCACTGTTTGCCGAGGGTGACGATAGCGAATATTACTACACAGAAATAAAGCGCTTGGCAGATGTTTTCCTCCAGCGCTGCCCTGACGAAAAAAGGCTATTGGGCCTGATACAGAAGGTGGGAGAAAGGCCCTTTCTTTTGGGCTGGAAAACTACGAGGGCTGATCGGAAGACACTCAAATTTGTTAGAAAGACTCTTAGGCAGTCATTGTCAATCTATACCCAAAATGTTTCGAACCACTTGAAAACCTTGCCCCTGGCGAAGAGAATGGACAGTACGCTTGTCACGACGGAGGAGCAATACCATCTGTACATGCTTGAGATCGAATTAGTGAATAGAATCTACAGAGAAGAGTTCAAACGCTCCGAATACAAGTTCGCTCTCATGGCCCACTGCCTGCGTGACTTCAGGCCGGGCTGCCGCTCAGAAGAAGGTGAATTCGAGGCCGTGTGCAGGGGTTGCACCGAGGACTGCTTCATTCACCTCGGGAGTGTCCTCCTCGAGAAATATGGCATTAAACCTTATATTTCTGTAGAAATGGACCAGGAAAGGCTCTTTAGAAGACTCAAGCAAGAGCACTCCAGCATCGGTGCCCTCGGAATCGCATGTATTCCGGAGCTTGCCATGGGCATGAGGCTGTGCATCCGCACAGGCATCTCACCCGTTGGAATTCCATTGAATGCAAATCGATGTGCCAGGTGGATGTCGCAGGCTTACGAGACCTCTTTCAACCTCGAACAACTTGAAGAGCTTCTTAAGTGAGCACCAATGTAGTTCAAAAATAGCTGTCACATGGGGCAACAAAATCTTCTGACCCAAAAGTATTGTTATATTCTGGATATGAAAGGTTTTTGGCTTCGTGATAAGTGTCGGGTCATAGCAGTTATCTCGCCATTTCTGCAAGTAGTGCCCCTGCTTAATGGCGGCGGCCCAGATGGTTGCGGATGGCTAAAAGAAACAAGGAGGATGAGCCGATCACCAGGTTCCCGAGAGCTATCTGGGGAACTCTATGATAAATTTTGTCCCGGCTCCGGGTTTGCTCCAGACCAGCAGCCGGCCGTCAACTTTCTCCAACAGATGCAGGGTCACCTTTATTCCCAGGTGAGAGCTCTCGGCCTCCCGCCGGTCACCAGGGATCAGCAGATGCTCCCTGAGATTTTCCACCTCCAGGCCGGGGCCGTTGTCCTCTACTTCAACGGCTACCTTGCTATCTCTTCCCTCCACCCTAATCTGAATTTGATCGGCGTATTTCATGGCGTTGCCGATAATATTCTGCAAGATGACTTCCATGGTGTAAGGCTCGAAGGGAAAGACCAGGGAACACCGGCATTCCTCGCAAGAACCACCATCTATTTGAACTTGTACTTCTTTATCCTGAAAACGCAGTTCCTTCAGTTCTTCTATGCAATGGATCAGGACGGGATAAAAGTCCCGGGACGTAAGGTGCAAGGTATCGCTGGTAAGGGCCTTGAGGAACAGGACTTCCTGCCCGAGGGTATGGGTCAGGCGTTGGGCGGCATCTTCAACGACGGTAAAGCTAGTTACCAGAGAGTCGAATTCCGGTTGTAATTCTTCATAAGAGGGACAGTTGCCCTGAGAAAGACAATGGTGAAGGGTCTTGTCCAGATTGGCCAGCTTCCGCTTGATCCTGCCAGAGAAACCGTGAATGCCCAAAGCCAGGTTTTTATAATGGTGTCTTAAGGTGGCCACCTGGAATTCGAACTCCTGGTGCAAGGTGTCCAGACGCAGGCGGTTATCTCTAAGACGCTTTAATACGAAACCTATAATTCCCCAGGATATCCCGCCAAATACGGAGAAGAGAAGCATCATGGGCCACATATGGAAGGCGAAGCTATGAAAAAGAGCGTCGGTCACATTACAAGTGGTCCCTGACATCAAACATTCGTGAAAGTTAAACGCCAGCATGGCAAGGGGATGCCCGATCAGGATGCCGCTGGCCACGCCGAACATGACGCCTACCCAGGGATAGAACCAGGTTTTCTCTTTATGGGTAGGGGATTTCAGCACTACCGGATTGGGAAGTTCATCGTTCATGGGACATCCCTCGGAGACTCGAACGCTTTCAGCCGGGCTTCGAGTTCTTTTTTCAAGTCGATCATCTTCGTCTCCCAGGAGCCGATATACCGGGCATGTTCGATTTCCGTCAAACTTTCCAGGGAGGCGATCACCGCGTCGATTTCCCGGGAGGCTTGCTGAATCATCTCTAACTGCCGCTGGGCCTCCGGGTCGGGAGCCTGCTTGATGAGGCGACTGCTGAAGCCGCCGATCACCACATTGGCGTTTCGTACATGATGCGCCAGGGTGACTATCAATTCCTGCAAGGTCTCCAGGGCTACCTGGCGTCGCTGCGATTCAAGCCTCTCCTCAGTCAGCCTCTCTTTCTGGAGGTACCAAATCCCCATGCAGAAGCCCGCCAGCCCGCCCATGAAGGCAAAAGCCATGCCCATGGTCAGCATCTCCGGACCGAAGGAGACTCGCAGATGGTGTCCCCAGAAGGAGAATGCCACGGGAAAGTGAGATATGCGGGGGCCAAGAGTATTGGCCAACATGGCGAAGGGATGGATCAGGAGGTAGCCCAGTAACATCCCGGCCAGGGTGAACCAGATTATCTTGCTTTTTTGCATAATAAAAAGTTCCTTAGGCTTCCAAGGACCCGCCCTTGCACTCCTGGTAATTAAATAGGGATGTCGGCGGCCTGGCGGTATTTGACGCAAGGGGTCCATGATCTTAGCGGCCGCTTACATCCCTTGCAGGACGTCTGCCCCTGGCGCTGCTTGCAGTAGCTATTAATGACGTACTCGAAGATCCTGGCATTCCGAATGGCAAAGGCGATTTCTTCGGCGATGGAGTCCAGTAGAAGACGTTCTTCGTCCGTAAAGGGCTCGCCACCGGATTTATTAAGGACCTCCATCACGCCGATCTTTTCCTCGCCCGCGGTCAGGGGAATGGCGATCAGGTTTTGGGTGACAAAGCCATGTTCGGAGTCGATCTTCCCAAAGAAGCGTGAGTCGGAATGCACATCGTTGACGACCTCCGACCTCTGGGTTTGCAGGATTGACCCCGCTATACCCTTGTCGGCGGGGAAGGTCACGGACATGAGGCACTGCTTGGCAGGGCCCTCGATGCTATAGAACCGGAAGTTCACCTGATCCTCGTCCAGGAGAAGAACAGAGGCTCCTTCCGCAGACACGGTTTCCATGATGATGTTCAAAACCGCCTCCAGGAGTTCGTGGGGATCCAGGCATTGGGCGACCATGGAGCTAATCGTCAGGTAGGTGTTGAGGTACCTGGTCTGTTTCAGAAGTTGCCGGTTCGAGGCGTCCAAGCGTAAGCGACTCTCTCGGAGACGCTGTAAAATGAAGCCTATGAAACCCCAAACTATCGCTCCAAACCCGGCGAAGATGAGCGACATGGGCCACATATGCCAATGAAAGCTGTGGGAGAAGGCTCTACTTATATCCAACGGGGCGCCCGAACTAATAGAATTGTAAAATTCATGCGCCAGCATCGAAAGTGGATGGCCGATTAAGATTCCCACAGCAATGCCAAACAGGATGCCTATCCAGGGATATACCCAGGTTCTCTCCTGTCGGATCGGTTCGCACTGGTCAGGATTCATATATACCCCTTGATTGACTTGGTAACCATACCCAGCGACTTAGTAATTGAACATAAGCGGTCTCTGCGTTCTCTGCTCCTCTGCGCTGAAAAATAATTAACCGCAGAGACGCTGAGGGCGCAGAGACAAATATGTCAAATTGTTTATGAGGCTATGTGTATTTGAGTATATGTTAAATTTTTTTCTTCATTTCAAAGTGCCATTTCCAGGTGATGAACACTGCTGGGTAGATCAGCAGTTCCAGCATCAATGATGAAAAAACACCTCCCACCATGGGAGCGGCGAAGCGCTTGGCCACCTCCGCGCCGGCGCCGACGCTCACCATGATCGGCAGCAGTCCGAACAGGTTGGCCATGGAGGTCATGAGCACGGGCCTGAGGCGTGAGAGCGCTCCGTCCATCACCGCGTTCCGCAAGTCTTCCAGAGTGTTCATCCGGCCTTCACGGATACCTTCCTCATAAGCCATGTTGAGGAAGAGGAGCATGATCACCCCGGTCTCCACGTCCACCCCGGCCATGGCAATGAACCCAACTACCACGCCGATGCTGATGTTGTAGCCCAAGAGGTAACAGAGCCATAACCCGCCCATGATGGAAAAGGGGAGTGAGAGCAGGATGATGGTTAACTGCACCACTGAGCCGGATTCGAAGAAGAGCAGCAGAAATACCAGGGCCATGGTGACGGGCACCACCACCAACAGTCTCTCTTTGGCTCGCTCCAGGTACTCGAACTGCCCGCTCCACGTAAGCGTATAACCCGGGGGCAGTTGCAGTCTGGTCTTGATGGCCTCTTTGGCCCGGGCGATGTAGGTGCCCAGGTCGATGTCCCGGATATCCACGTAAATCCAGGAAGTGCGCCGGGCGTCCTCGCTTTTGATCATGTCCGGACCCTGGTGAATGTCAATGGCGGCTAACTGCCCCATAGGCACCTGGGCGCCGGTGGGCGTGGGAATAAGTACCCGGTTGAGAGCCGGGAGGTTGTCGCGGTAATCCTGAAAATAGCGCAGGTTCACGGGATAGCGTTCCAGGCCTTCCACCGTCTGGGTGATGGTCATGCCCCCCAGAGCGCTCAAAATCACATCCTGGACCTCCCCAACGGTAAGCCCGTAGCGGCCTGCTTCCTTACGGTTGATTTTGAAGTCCAGGTAGTAGCCCCCGGTAGTGCGTTCGCCGTAGACGCTGGCAGTACCCGGAACGGTTCGAAAAATGTTTTCCGCGTTTTCCGCCAGGGTATTCAAGACTCCCAAATCCGGTCCCAGGATTTTCAGACCCACCGGAGACCTGATGCCGGTGGAAAGCATGTCGATGCGCACCCGGATGGGAAAGCCCCAGGTGTTGGCGAGGCCTGGAAATTTGACCGCCGCGTCCAGTTCACGAATAAGTCGCTGGGTATCATAACCCGGCCGCCATTGACTGGGGTCCTTGAGTTTGATGGTGGTTTCAATCATGTTCAGGGGCGCCGGGTCAGTGGCCGTCTCCGCCCGGCCGGCCTTCCCAAAGACATACTCCACCTCCGGAAAAGTATAGATGATACGGTCAGTCTGCTGGAGCACGGCCTTGGCTTCGGTAACCCCGATTCCCGGCATGCTGGTGGGCATGTACAGGAGATCCCCCTCGTCCAGGGGTGGCATGAACTCTGTACCCAGCTTCAAGAGGGGGTATAGGCTGATCAACAAGAGGGACACCGCGATCAGGATGGCGGCTTTGGGATTTCGACAGGTTGTGTGCAAAATGGGCCGGTAAACCGCGGTGGACCAACGCACCAGGGGAATCTTTTCTTCCGGGCGGATCTTTCCCCAGACGAAGTAGTACATCAGGACGGGGATCAGGGTAATGGCCAGGATGGAAGCCCCGGCCATGGCAAAGGTCTTGGTGAACGCCAGGGGGCGGAAGAGCCTGCCGCTCTCGCCTGTTAGGGCAAAGATGGGGAGAAAGGAGACCGTGATGACCATGAGGGAGAAAAACAGGGACGGCCCCACTTCCTGGGCTACTTTCAGGATAATGGACTCCCGGTCGGCCTCCGGGCCGGCGGCGTGGAGGCGCTTGTGGGCATCTTCCACCATGATGACCGCGGCGTCCACCATGTCCCCGATGGCCAGGGCCAGCCCGGAAAGGCTCAGGATATTGGCGGTGATGTTAAGTTGATGCTGCAAGATAAAAGAGATTAAAATCCCCAAGGGCAGGCTGATGAAGGCCACAATGGAACTCCGGAAGTGGTACAAAAAAAGGCCGCACATCAGGGAGACGATGATCAATTCTTCCGTCAGGGCCTCTTTCAGGGTGTCCACGCAGCGCTCGATGAGCCCGGAGCGGTCATAGGCCGTAACCAGGCGAACCCCTTCCGGCAGCCCGGCCTTCAGTTCCTCCAACTTAACCTTAACCCGGTCGATGACCGCCCGGGCGTTTTCCCCGAAGCGCATCACCACGACGCCGCCCACCACTTCGCCCTTGCCGTTGGCCTCCGCCAGGCCCCGGCGCATGTCCGGCCCCAGGCGAACTTCCGCCACGTCCTTGATGCGGATGGGAGTCCCTTTGTCGGTGCCTACCGCGATATCTTCCACGTCCTCCAGGTTCTGGATGTAACCCAGACCCCGCACCATGTACTCGGTTTCGGCCATTTCAATGACCCGGCCGCCAACATCCTGGTTGGACATGCGGATGGCGTCCTTCAATTTGGACAGGGGAAGATTGTAGGCCGCCAGTTTGTTGGGGTCCACCAGCACCTGGTACTGCTTGACGAATCCTCCGATACTGGCAACCTCGGCTACCCCAGGCACCCGCTGGACCTGGTAGCGCAGGTACCAATCCTGGATGGTGCGCAGGTGGGCCAGATCATGTTTGCCGGTGGTGTCTTCCAACGTATAGATATAGACCCAGCCCACTCCGGTGGCGTCGGGACCGAGGGCGGGATTAACGCCCTCAGGCAGCCTCCCCCGGACATAATTGAGGTATTCCAGCACCCGGGAACGGGCCCAGTAGATATCGGTGCCGTCCTCGAAGATGACGTACACCAGGGAGAGACCGAACTGGGAATAGCCTCGCACCACCTTGGAGCGGGGGACCGCCAGCATGGTGGTGGTCAAAGGATAGGTCACCTGATCTTCCACCACCTGGGGAGCCTGCTCGGCAAATTCGGTGCGGATAATCACCTGTACGTCGGAAAGATCGGGAATGGCGTCAATGGGGAGGTTATAGGTAGCGTAAAGCCCCCAGATCAGAATGAGGGTCCAGATGACCAGGACCAGGAAGCGATTGCGGTAGCAGGCTTCAATAAACCGGGCGATCATGGAACCGGAACTCCATCATAAAAAAGGCTACACTTGACGATCAATGCCGGTGAACCGGCGGCGGAGCCTCAGGCGGTGGAGCACTGGGTGCTGGAGCCCCTTCCAGCTTGGGAGGCTGCAGCATCTTGGTGGCCGCTTCCCGGAACCGGGATTCGGAATCCAGCAGGAAGACCGCGGAAGTGACCACCTCTTCACCGCCTTGCAGGCCTTTGAGAATCTGCACGAGCCCCTCTCCGCTTTGGGCGCCCAGTTTTACTTCCCGGGGATCGAAGCGCCCCTGTCCCAGGGCCAGAAAGACGTGCTGCTTTTCACCGGTGTTCAAGACGGCTTCCCTGGGCACCACAACTGTGGGATGCTTCAAGGGTGATTTGATTTCCACCTGGGCGAACATATCGGGTTTCAGCTTGAGCCCGGGATTGGCGAATTTCAGGCGCACCTTGGCGGTGCGGGTCATATCCTTTAAATAAGGGTAAAGGTACTCGATGTGGCCGGTGAAGGCTTTTCCCGGGAGATAGCTCAAGGTCATTTCGGCCCGTTGGCCCACCGCCACCCACGGCAGCTCATACTCGTAGATATCCGCTTCCACCCAAACCGTTGACAGGTCGGCCACCTCCAGAAGGGTCATACCCGACATCACGAACTGGCCTTCGGTCACCATGCGTTTGACCACGATGCCGTGCACCGGGGAAGTCAAGAGCAGGTCCTTTTTCACCTTGCCGGTTTTTTTCAGGGCCTCGATTTGGGAGGGACTGATGTCAAAATATTCCAGCCGCCGGCGAGAAGCCTCGGCCAGACGCTTGCCACCCTCGGCTATTTCGGGAAACGGGCTTTTGGCCAAACTTTGCTCATACCTCAACGCCAGCAGATATTCTTGTTGGGCCGGCACCAACTCCCGGCTGTAAATGCTGAGGAGCGGCTGGCCCTTCTTAACCAGCTCGCCGGTGGTTTTGATGTAAAGGCGGTCCACCCAGCCTTCCATCTTGGTGTTCACCAGGGTCAGGCGGCGCTCGTCATAGGCCACTTTGCCCACCGCCCGGATGGTCCTGGATAGAGGTCGGACCTCCGCCTTTGCCGTTCTCACTCCCATGGATTGCAGAGTCTGGGGGTCTACGGCGATGGTGCGGGGACCCATCCCGGGCTCGTCTTCATAAACCGGCACCAGGTCCATGCCCGTGGGGTCCTTACCAGGTTTGTCGCTGACGTACTTGGGGTCTATGGAGGACACCCAGTGCTTTACCTTGCGGCCTTCTTTGGCTGCGGGAGCAGGAGTCAGGGGACCGGGGGCTGCGCCGTGCAGCATAAGGCGGTAACCTTGCCAGTAAAGTACGCCTCCGGCAGCCATCAGGATGACCAGGCCTAGAACCAAACCCGGCAAAAATCGACGGGTGTTCATCCCTTTACCTCCAGCCAGCGGGGCAGCTCTCCCCCACCAGCCATTCCAACGCGGTCTACCTTCAAGGTCATCGGAATATTGGGCATCGCCATCATCGCCGACCTCCGGTTTCCATGGTGCTCGCGCTTTCAGAAATCTTGGGAGCCTTTTCTTGGTCTCCTTTCTCCTTAAGAACTTTTGGCCATGCGCCTGGCATCTTGCCGCATCAACCACTTGGTCACTTCCACCACCGGGAGGAGCAGAAAAGCCAGGAACGCGGCGAAGAGCCATTCTTTCCAGCCCAGAGGCACCGCGTGGAACAGTTGCGCCAGAGGAGGCACCTGCACCACCGCCACCACCATAATCAGAGAGATGAGCGTGGCGAAGAGCAGAAAACGGTTGGCAAGCACCCCCACCCTGAAGATTGAATGATATTCCGAGCGGCAGTTGAAGGCGTTTACCAACTCCGCCAGGACCAGGGTCACGAAGACCATGGTCTGGGCCCGGGTTAGCGATAGCTCCTGGTCCCCGATCACCGCCAGATAGCCGTGGTAATAATGGTGAAACAGAGGAATCAGGCCCACGGTGAGATAGGCGGTGATCACCACCATCAGGGCGATCACCGATTTGGTGAACACCCCTTCTTCCGGCGGGCGGGGCGGCCGCTGCATGATATCCGGGGCTTTGGGGTCCACCCCCAGGGCCAGGGCGGGAAGACCGTCCGTGGTGAGGTTCACCCAGAGGATTTGCAGGGCCACCAGGGGCAGGGGCATGCCCAGGAAGAAGGTGCCGGTCAAGACGGTGATCTCGCCGAGATTGGCGCTCAGAAGAAAAATCAGGTATTTTTTGATGTTGTCGAAGATGGCCCGCCCTTCCTCCACCGCGGCCACCAGGGTGGCGAAATTGTCGTCGGCCAGGATCATGTCCGCGGTCTCCTTGGTGACCTCGGTGCCGGTGATCCCCATGGCCACGCCTATGTCGGCTCTTTTCAATGCAGGAGCGTCATTGACCCCGTCCCCGGTCATGGCCACCACTTCCCCTTGAGCCTTGAGCAGATTCACCAGGCGCAGCTTGTGCTCCGGGGCCACCCGGGCAAACACCGGCGCTTGAGGTAAAGCCATGGATAATTCTTCGTCACTCAAGCGGGACAGGTCGGCCCCCGTTAACACTGCGGCGCTGGTCTGCACTGGGGGGACCAGCCCAAGTTCTCGGGCAATAGCCACAGCGGTGTCCGGATGATCGCCGGTGACCATGATCACCCGGATGCCCGCCTGATGGCATTTGCTCACGGCCTCTTTGGCCTCGGAGCGAGGCGGGTCCATCATTCCCACCAGTCCTACCCACACCAAATCCATCTCCATCTCTTCGGAAGGCGACTCCGGGACCGACTCCAATTTACGGTAAGCCAGTCCCAGGACTCTCAATGCCCCCCCGGCCATGTGCGCGGCTTCGCTCATAATGACCTGGCGATTCCCTTCGGTGAGAGACCTTTCCCCAAAGGTTGAGAGAAAATTCCGGCAACGGAGCAGGAGACCCTCTGGCGCGCCCTTCGTACAGGCCACAACAATTGAGGGGCAGTGAAAGGTGGTCATGCGCTTCCGCTCCGAGTCGAAGGGAATTTCCGCCACCCGGGGGCACTCTCGGGCCAACACCGCTTCATGGAGACCGGCTTTGCGGCCCAGCACCACCAGGGCCCCCTCGGTGGGGTCGCCCTGGATGGTCCAGGCCCCCTCCACCGTTTCCGTCAAGACGGCGTCATTGCACAACATGGCGATACGGGCGGCTTCCATCAGGACCGGATCATCCCCCGGGGCAATAACGTTCTCTTCTATGAAAAAGTCGCCTTCGGGCTCATATCCCAGGCCGCTGACTTCAACCTCCCGGTTATCCAGGAAAAGCAAGCGCACGGTCATTTCGTTTTTCGTGAGGGTGCCGGTCTTGTCGGTGCAGATCACCGTGGTGCAGCCCATGGTTTCCACCGCGGGCAGGCGCTTGACGATGGCGTTGCGCCGGGCCATGCGAGTGGTGCCGATGGCCAGGGCCCCGGTCACCACTGCAGGGAGGGCCTCGGGCACCGCCGCCACCGCCAGGCTGATACCCCAGATCAGCATTTGCAGCCAGTTGTTACCCTTCAGGACCCCAAACACTATGGCCCCGGCGCTCACCGACAGGCACAGGATGCTCAAGACCAGGCCGATGGAAGCCATGCGGGCCTCCAGGGGGGTCTTCTCCTGAACCACCTCCCCCAGCATGCGGGCGATGCCGCCGAATTCGGTGTCCATGCCGGTGGTCGTCACCACCGCCCGCCCCCGTCCGTAGGTGACCACGGTGCCCCCGAAGACCATGCCCTTCTGGTCGGCGACGGGAAGGTGAGGGCGGGGATCGGGTGCCGCGGTCTTATTGACGGAGGTCGATTCGCCGGTGAGCAGGGATTCATCGTTCTTGAGGTTGATGGCTTCCAGCACGCGGCCATCGGCGGCCACCTTATCGCCGGTATGCAGGACTAACACATCACCGGGGACCACCTCACGGGCGGGAATGACCTGTTCTCTGCCGTCCCGAAGCACCGCGGCCTCTGGCGCCGCCAGTTTCTGGAGGGCCGCGGCCGCCTGCTCGGCCCGGTACTCCTGGACGAATCCCAGGACGGTGCAGGCCAGGATGATCACCAGGATGACGTAAGCGTCCAGGTGTTCCCCCAGAAAGAAGGAAATGCCGGTGGCCGCAATCAGAATGATGATAAGGAGATTCTGGAACTGCCACAAAAAGATGGTCCAGGGAGAGATTTTTTTCGGCGGGGTCAGCTCGTTAGGACCGTATTGCTCCAGGCGTTCCCGGGCCTGGGAAGCGCTAAGCCCGGAGGGGCCGGTGTCGAAGATCGACAAAACTTGCTCGGAAGGGAGCGTATAATATGGACCCTCGGCGGTTTCTGGTTGAGCTTCTTCAGGAATAGGCATGCCCTCTCGCCTCCTCCTTCGGCATTGCAAGAAAATCCGATGACTAGAATCTATCGGTTATTTTTCTGTGGCTCTCCATCCGGTTGAAGATCATACAAGGCGAGGCTGCCGTTTTTCGGCAAAAATTAACCACCTCCCTGAGAGTCCACCCACTGTGGCCAAAACTGTGGATCACTTTGTATCCTCTGTTCCATGATCTTTTGCTTCTGCTTTTCCAAAAGACCCTGAAGGCGCCCGTACGCCGCTTCATCCCCGATGTACATGGTTTTCGAAGCTGGGTCTGAAAAGGCGTAACACTTAGCGCCTGGCCGCTCATGAACCATTAGCGTATCTGATGGGCAGGTTTGCAGATGGGCCATTTTTTGGGGCGTATCCGCGACATACACCTTGAAGCCGGCGGCTTTGAGCATTTCAGGCATGTTCTTGGTTGGAGCCGTGGCAGTGGGTCCTGTTGAACAACCGGCCAGGCCGATTACGATAGCCCCGACCAGCATGATAAATAATAGCGACGCGGTTCTCTTTTCCATGAGTAATTTCCTCCTGGATAGTTTATTTATCGGGTTCGGCTGTTCTCATAGAGGCCGGCGCCCATTCGGAGTGCCCCCGCCTCCGGCGCCTTGTGTCTCCGGGCTTTCCCAAGTTAATGCTCGTGCTCCTGCTCCTGCTTTGACTTCGGTTTCTGCTTCGGTTTCTGCACCTGGCCCTTCATCTCCTTGAGCCGCTGCTGCATCTCTTTAAGCTGCTGGGTCTGTTGCTGCTCCATCTGGGGACTTTGAGGACCTTGCATTTCCTGCTTCATTTGGTTCATCTGGTTCATCATTTGCCGCATTTGGCGCTGCTGCTCCGGGGTCATCTGGTGCGACCCCATCATCTGGTGCATCTCATCCATCATTTGGTTCATCATGTCCATGTTGTGCTGGCCCATCATGTGCTGCTGCCCGGCGCCGCCGCCGTGCATCCCGCCGCCGGGGTGCTCCTGAGCCTCTCCCGGTCCGTGAACCAGACACAAGGCCGCCGCCAGAATTGCAATCATTAATCTTTGTTTCATGTTCCACCAACCTCCTTTAATGGCATTATTAAGGGTAGGGAGTAAAGTCCCAGCCCTAATTCAACCATAAAATAGTACCCCCCCGAAATCCAGGATGGTTCCTAAGTATTATTGATATCCCTGGAGATGGCTAAAGGCGGCGGCTTCGCCGAAGTTGGCGCGTCTTGGCAGCGAAACCCCTGGCCCCGGCCGCCTCTTTGCAGGCATGGCTCCGGCGCGGCGCAACCCGTAAACAGAGCAGTTAGCAGGGCCAGGCCGATGAGCCGATAAAGCCTTGAAAGATTCATCGAATGCGCTTGCATATTCGGGCCTTACCTGGGGCCGGAACTGATCACTCTCCCCCTGAGGAGGATTTATCTGAATGACTATCCAGCCAATCAGGTTCCAAAGGAGGGCGGGAAACTGGCATCAAGGGCGCATCTTGCGGCTTTTGGAGCCGGCAGCAACCCAGGTCTAATTCCCATCCCATATTCGAAAACACGATGGCAGCGGTCAATTTACATATAACGCTCTTGCCTTCCCGCCTTGATTCTATAAGATCTTCATTGCGCAGGATTTTCAGATGATGGGAAAGGAGGCTCTGTTCCACCCCCAATTCCTTCGCCAGCTCCCCCACGGTCTTCGGGCCGTCCATAAGCATTTCGATGACCGCCCATCGTATTTTGTCAGAAAGGGCCTTAATCCGACGCAGGCAAGATTGATTTCGAGAGGCATGTTGCGATTTCATAGGTTCCCTCATTTAATGAATATAATTTCATATGAATATTTACTGAAATGAAGGTAGTAATTTACTTGGGTTTGTCAAGGGTCAATCCGTTGGGGAAGATATGCGCCAGTAATTAGGCCGGGAAATGGGGAGACCGGGGCCCGGATCAAACGTGGGCCTTGCATAAGCCGGGAATCGCTGATCTTCTGAAACTCGAGGATAATCTTTCAGGTCTGCGGCTTGCCGCTATAGAATGGACAATGAAGGGGACGGGTGCTGGCTCAGCCCTCCCCGTAACGCCGCGGGTTATTTTACGACAGCTTTAATGTCCTTAAGTGCTTCTTCGGCATTGCCGAAGACCCCCACATGGACCCAAACAATTTTTCCGGATTTATCCAGAACCATCGATACCGGATAATTAGGGAAATTTAAAGCCTTGGCAAAGGCGCCGCCGGGATCGGCGATCATGGGGAACGGCACCTTGTGGAAGGCCTTCCACATCTTCATCGCCATTTCATCATTGTCCTTGCCCACTCCCATGAATTTCAGCTTGCCTTTGAGAGCCGGGTCTAGTTTGGCCAGGTTGTAAAGCTCGTTCAGCACAGGAGCGTGTGCCATACAGTACTGTCAGGTCGTGTTCATCTGCTCCACCAACACGTATGGAGCTTTGATGTCCTGCAAAGTGAATTCTGCAGGTTTTCCCAGCCCCAGGTATTTGGCGTCTTCGTCGGACATGGGTTTGGTGAATTTCACGTTGCCCACCGTTTGCCCCACTTTCGGCTCTGCATCTGCGGCCAGGGATGCAGCGCAAAACAGGAAAATCAGCGCCAGGCCTGCCATTGCCATTGCCACCCCGTTTCGATTCATTGGACCTCCTTTATTTTTGATCTTATTGTATTACAGCGCCACTCATTACATAGATGGTCACGGTCCTTAAGGATTTTCGATATTCAAATCCACAATGTCATTTGGTTTGACGTCGCCGGTCACTATCTTCGCATTTGCCATGTGGCTTTCAACTTCCGTGATCTTCACCGTGCCCACAGAGTCAACCCTATACTGCCCTCCCCGCGATCCTCCAATTTTCACGTATCTACGTACCGTAAGTACCTGCCCCACTTTTGCTCCCTGCTCAGTGCCCAGGCAAAGGTAAGCTGTCCCGTCCTGGACTTCCAGAACCTGGCCCCTCATGAAGTATTTGTGTCTCGCAGTCTCCAGGGTAGCACAACCCATGGCCATCAACAAAATCACCAGCAATGTGCTCACAACCGTTCCATTTCTCATAACCCTTGGTTTCATTTTACGGCTCCTTTGGGTCTATTTATCCATCCGAAATGGATAGATTTTACGGCGACCTTACCCACTTAAAAAATTGAGCACCGCGTTTCCCCTCAAGCAGGCGGACACACCGCTTTCCGCAGATTCAACAAATACTGCCGGGCCGACAGGGCGGCCTTGGCCCCTTCGCCGGAGGCGATGATGATCCTCTTGCCAAAGGCGTCGGTCACGTCACCGGCGGCAAAAATCCCTGGGTAAGAGGTGGAGCAATCGCGGGAAATGATGATCTCTCGCCGGGAGTTGAGCTTCAGCAGGGGAGCGGCCAGGAAAGAGTTAGGTTCCAGACCTACGGCGATGAATGCGCCTTTTGCCGGGAGATCCAAGGTGCCGGCGCCAGCCATCTTCCTGATGGTTAATCCGGTTAAGGTCCCATCACCGATAAACTGGACGACTTTATAACCAATATAAGTCTGCAAATTTGAAAGACAACTGACACGCTCCACTACCGCCGGGTCCGCCGTCAATTCCGCCCTGGAGATGAGATGGATATTACGGGCCACGGTATGAAGGTTTTCCACGATTTGTAAGGCCGAATTGCCCCCACCGATGATCGACGCGTCTTCCCCCTCCACAAAGGAGAGATCCTGGAGGTTGCCATAAGAAATGCCCCTTCTCAGGAACTTTTCTTCTCCGGGGACCCCAAGGCCCCTCCGGGTCATGCCGGTGGCGATGATGAGAGCCTTGGCGGTGTAGATAGCCAAACTCTGCGGTGGTGACCTTAAACCCGCCTTCATGGGGCTCAATGCCCTCCACCTCGCTCATCAGGTGGTCGATATAATGAGAACCAAAGAGATGGTGCTTGAATTTGTCGATCAGCTCCGGACCGGTAATGAAATCGAACCCCAGGTAATTCTCGATTTTGGTGCTGTCCACCGCCTGCCCGCCCAGGTCCTTGGCCAACAGCAGGGCCTCCATTTTCAGAGTGGCGGCGTAGACCGCCGCGGTCAGACCGGCAGGTCCGCCACCGATGATGATCAGGTCGTAGGCGGTACGGGCGCAGGTTCGCTCTTTGAGAAACTTATCGCGGCAACCCTCCGAACAAAAGTAATGGATGGCGCCGTCGCATTCGGCGGTGACAGCATCCTCTTCCCTGACCTCCATCCGGCAGATGGGATCCCTTTTCATAATTTTTCCCCACCTGATAGATCTACCCGGCCTAACAGGGCCAAGACATCCGCCCAGGAAAGGCCCTCCGGATATCTCTAATTATCCTGCCTCTGGGGGAAGCAGACTGAATTAATATATATTAAAAGATATGTATCTTAGCGACTGAAATCAATGCCGCGTGAATCCTCTCCATCACTTAGCACGATATCTAGATTTACCGGTTCCTTGATGCCTTCGGGTCGGTTTTGGAGTTACGGAGCACCACAATTACCTTGAGAACTTCTGTCATAAGAATCAACCGGCGGGGGACTTAACAAAATGCCGAAATGGCCTTTGCAATATTCTTTTCTGGCAGTTCAGTTTAACAGCCTGAAACTCCTCTCCCTGATTTTGGGATGTGTGCCGTTCTGCCTGGCCGGTATGGTTTACGCTCTCTACCTGACGAGGCTTCCCCTGGGAGCCACGGTGGTCATCGGGGTGCTCATCGTGGTGGCGGCTATGGTTAACGAAGGGGTGCTGCTCTTGACCTTTGCGGAAGAACAGCGGCAACGAGATCAGCTTTCTCCACGTGACGCTGTCATCGGTGCCGCCAAGATTCGACTGCGGCCCCGGGCCATGATCTCTTTCGCCATCATCTTCGGGTTCATCCCCCTGGCCTTAAACCTGGAAGAAGGCGGCGAGATGCTCCAACCCATGGCCGCTGGAGCCATCGGCGGACTCACCCTTGGGAATCCTGGTGGCCCTGTTCATGATGCCGTGCCTTTATGTAATTTTTGCGGGAAAAAGGCAGGGGCAGACTTCCTCAAGCACCTTACCTGAGACAAACCATCGGTCCATATAGCTTGCCACTATACGCCCTTCTCCAATTTTAAAGGTTTGAAATTCATATCGAAACCTCCTTTCCAGATTATCCAGCCACCACAGCCCAACCCATAAAGATTTATCCTTCCGCCCTTCCTCACCTTGTAAAACCTCCCGAAAAAGAATCAAAAGTATGGTATCAATAATGCTATGTGCGCATTTCAAAGAAAAGTGGTGGGTTTTACTTCATCAACTATGCATTAGCCAGCACATCTAAACAATACAGGCTCAACAATAATGCGTTATTGACAACAACACTGGATTGTGCTATAATAAATAACAATAATTAAACAGCAACAATCGCTGCTGCAACTCTCATTTCTCCATCAAAGGGGGCCAACCGGCCTCCTTCACTTCTTTAGAGGGTAGGTCAATTTTTAGAAGATAGAGGTACGGGCATGTTATTCGATGAACTCGGGATTTATGGGTGGGACGTTGTTGAGCCGTTAGTGCTCGCGGCCATTGTGGCTGACCTGCCGGTATTGCTGGTTGGGGACATTGGCACCAACAAGACCGAAGGGTCGAAAACTATTGCGCGAGCAGTATTGGGCGCTGGAAGCGCGTTTCGCCACTATGAAGTCCCCACTCTCAATTTCGACGACTTGGTGGGGTTTCTCAACCCGAAAGGACTTGCTAAAGGCGTTCTCGAGTTTGTCCCTACCCCGCTGTCCATTTGGAAGGCCGAAGCCGCCCTCTTCGATGAACTCAACCGGGCGAACCCCTTTATTCAATCGAAGCTCCACGAGCTCATCCGGACCCGGCACATCATGGGGCTGCCGACCAAGCTCAAACTTGTCTTCGCAGCGGTCAACCCACCACAGAGCTATCAGGCCGGCTACATGGACCTCGCCCTCGCGAGCCGATTCGTTGCCGTCCAAGTACCGAACCTCAAGGCGATGAAAGACGCCCAGCTGGACCGGATACTTGGGAAGAATGGCCACAAGAAGAAACCCGCCTTTCGGGCCATGCTGCGTGATGCTCAAGGGGCGGCAGCCAGGCCGAAAGACCGGCAAAATGCGCAAAACTTGGCGAAGAAAGTCGCCCGGGACCTGTCCCAAACCGAAATCGTCTTCAACCCCCGGCAGCTGACCATGATGGTCCGGCTCTTGTTGGGCGGGTTGGCCCTGAGAACGGTCACCGATAACTCGCGGTTTTCCGATCCGGATGCGAACACCGCTTACATCGAAGCCGTCATTCCCGAAATTCAAGGGATTGTCCGATCGAAAGTCAACAAAGAAATGGTGCACGGGGTCATTCGGACGGTGGTTGGCGGCTTTACCCTGGGGGACCCGGTAATGGTCGCCCGGAACCTTGAAGAATTGGCTGCAGTCGAAGTCACCGACAGCCTTGCCTGGGTGACGGCCATGGCCAAACGTGTCGACCAGGAAGAAGACCTCAAGACTTTGACCCGGGTGCTGGCTAAAGTCAAAGACCTAACCATGAAGGAGGTGATTGAGCGGGAACTCGGAGAAAAACTAATCCGGCAGTTGGCCATGCAACTTACTACTCAAACCCTGTTAACCGAGGATGTTCCCGTGGCCCAGTTGAGCCAGCGGGTCGACCAAATCTTGGCATCCATCTAAGGGAGAGCACCATGCCTAATCCTGAGAAAGTCTATCAGAGCCCAGCCCTGACCCAGGGATGGGAAAACCTCCAGGACGGAGAACTGTACTTGTTCGACACCATCAACGACTACGCGAAAAAGTACCACCTGGACAAGAAAAACACCCCCATCGGGTGGGATGAAGACCCGTACACGGTGGAAGAGGCCAAAGAATGCTGCGGGGACGACGCCTGCACGGCCATTCTCGCGACCAAGAAAGAAAAGGTCTTGGTAATCGTCAAGGCCGACCTCCCTTGTGTCTTGATCCAAGGGAAAGGGGAGACCCAAGTCGGGTGGGAAGCATATGCCAAAGACGGAGTCATAGCCATTAAGAAGCTGTTCAAAGGCTATGCTCTTGAAGCCGTGGTCATCAACCCGAAAGTTAAAACTCTCGAAGGCCTCGGGGTCCTCAAAGCTATTATCCAACGGGTCATGGCTGGGAAAGACTTGATGAAAGGAGCCGATGATGCACCTGCTCAAAAGCCGAATCGAAAAGATAAAGTCAGCTCTAAGGGAAAAGCACCTAAACCAGGCAGCAACCCTGCTGATTCACACCCTCGCGAGTGATGAAGTTTTCAGCTACTGGTCGGACTGCTGCCAGGGGTCGGAGCGGGTCCCGAAAATTCTCAAATACATCCACTAAATCACCTTCGACGCGGCCCTGCCGACCGCGTCAGTTGACCTCCGGAAGGGAGACCTAACAATCGGCGTCCAGTTCTTCCTAGACCACATTACCGGCCCGGAAGACTTGCTGTTCATTCTGATTCATGAGCGAAACCACTTAATCCTGAGGCGGCTTTACCCGGACGTACTGCCAGGGGCTGACTACCCATCAGAGCTGTTCAACTTCGCCGAAGACGCCTATGTCAACGCGATCGGCCGGCGGCAGGTGGCTTCGACCTTGCCGGAGCGGTTTTATCACCAACCGGGGGAACTGCTCCTCACTGGGCGGCACAGCCACATCGACTGGACTCTCTTTAACAGCGGAGGGAATGGCGGCCACAATTACCTCAAGCAAGCTCACGCCGCCCTCTACCAGTGGAACCCTGTCCTGCTTCAAGCGTTGGGCGAAGTGGTGGGGGCGCCGTCTGGCTTTTCGGGCTACCGGCGGTGGATGGACTTGGTCTGCCAATGGTACCTGGAAAAGCAAGACGAAGAGGTTTCCAAGGCAGAAATGACGGCAAGCCACGCCACGGCTGGGAGTGATAACCAAACCGCACCAGACCCGCCACCAGCCACCCCCCGGAAAGAAGCCCCTAAAGGCGAACCGGAAGGGGCTGTCAAAGACCAAGCCAGCCAGGATGATGAACCCGAGAGTGCTGAGGAAGCGTTGACCCAAGCAGATGGAAGTGGTAAGAGCCCAGAGCCTGTCAAGGAAGAGCCTCCGCCCGCGATTGGCGAAACCATACCTGAACCGGAAACTCCGGAAGCCGAGGAGGCTGCGCATTCTGATGCTGGGGAAACAGTTGCAAGTGACGAGGGGTTCCCGGGGCTGGCTGAGGTAATCAAAACGTACGCTCCCTTAGTACAGGGCAGTTCTACCCTGGAGATTAGTGGGTTGGAACCGTCGGAAGTCGACTCAGGCACAAGACGAATTCCCATACCGGATCTGAGGCCAGGAGATCCAGTCTTCAACATGATATTGGAAACCTCCGACCTCAGTGAATTCCGCCACCGGGTCCGGCTCTTTGAGCCTGGGGCGCTGGAAGGAATCGAAGGGGTGATCCAGGGAGTGCTGGCCGACCGGGCCACTGAAAAGACCCTCGAAGGCTACTCCATTCCGGTTCCCGCAGCCATCACCCCGAAAGACCTCTTCAGTCTCGCTGGTGGAGTCATCCCGGCGGTGTGGGAAAGACGGTGGGGAGTCGAACGACCCCACATCGACCTCTACATTGATGTCAGTGGGTCGATGGGCCATTACTACGGCTACATTCCGTACATTTATGACGCCTTGCGGGCCGTCCGGGGCCGGGTCTTTCAGTTTTCGACCAAAGTTGTTGAAGTCGACCCGGAAGACCCATTCCTTCATACCACCGGGGGGACCCGGTTCGACGCCGTCGCTCAGCACATCATAAAGGAAGGGACTCGGGCGGCGATCATCCTAAGCGATGGCCATGGAGTCCTGGCCAACCGTTACCTGGACCCCCTCCGGGCTCAGCTCGAAACCCTCGTCTACATCAAAGTCCAAGAGAACCGCGAACAGAACTGGGAGTTGGCCGCAACCGAAGTTGTTGTCCTGACCTGGAGTGACGACCCGGAAGGGTGAGCGCTCCCCAGACCGTAATTTCAGATCGTTAATTTTCCAACTTAACCCAAACCTGGCCGGGTCCCACGTCGGACTGCAGGGAGACGTGCGCCTACGTGAGGCCTGGCTGGCTTGCCGAGGAGGAGTGTGACATGGTAGTCGGATTCATTTGCGAGAAAACCGGGGAGCGGCTCTCTTTTGAGGCCTGTCTTGAATGTGCCCGGACGAGGCTCAACCGGAAGCTGGACTGTCCATTTGATGAGGCGACCATTGCCGGGATGATCCTGAATGAGCGGAAGGGGACGGACATTTCGGTGACCATGATTACCGGGTGCCACCGGGGAGTCTTCATCAGCCGGTTTTATGAAACTTACGTCGCCCCGAGCCAGCTCTATTGGGCCTTCCGGGGGCAAATCGCCCACAAAATCCTTGAGGAGGCCAACCTCCACCCGGACGCGGTCAAGGAGCAAAAGTTCACCAAGGCCTGGGACGGGATTGACATCGTTGGCCACCCGGACTTGATCATTCCAAGTCAGAAGGTCCTCAAAGACTACAAAACCACCAAAACCGTCCCGTCTTACCTCAACAAGGATGGAGTCATTGCCGCCTACGAAAACCACCGGACTCAACTCAACCTCTACCGGTGGCTGGTCCCCCAGGACATTGCCGAAATGGAGGTCGTCTACTTTTCGATGGAAGAAACGCTGATTTGTCCGGTCGACATTTGGCCGGAGGAGTCGACCAGAAAGTCGGAAATGACCGTCCGGCGGGTGATGGAAGAGAACCTGGTGCCTCTAAAAATGGCCCTCGATTCCGAAACCATGCCCCCGTACCAACGCAACTGGTCTTGCGACGCCTACTGCAGCGTTTCGGATATTTGCTTCCTGGAGCTCAAAAAAGAAATTCTCGCGGCCCGGTGGGCCCAGCGCATCAACCAAGGAGGAAAGAAAAATGGCCAACCCCGTTCCCCTAAAAAAGGCACCCGAGCCGTCCGTTCGGCTTGAACTCGCGGCTGAAGACCTCGTCGCCCGGACCCGGAAGATCCTCGAAATTAAAGAAAAGGTGATGCGGGAGAATGTTCACTATGGGACCATTCCCGGCTGCCGGAAGCCGTCTCTCTGGAAGCCTGGGGCGGAAATCCTCTGCCAAGGGTTCCGGCTCGCCCCCGAGTTTGCTACCACTTCCAGCCAGGACTATAACCATACCATCAAGTGGGAGAAGTGGGACTACGACAAGCGGGAGAAGGTCGAAGGCCTGACCAAGGGCTACTTCGAATACGACACCCAGTGCACCCTCGTCCACATTCCCACCGGAGAGGTCTGGGCCAAAGCCGTCAGCGGGTCGTGCAACAATTTTGAAGCCAAGTACCGGAGCCTCAACCCCCATGACGTCAAAAACACCCTCGAGAAAATGTCAGAGAAGCGGGCCCTGGTCGCCGCCGTCCTGATCGGGGTCGGGGCGTCGGATATTTTTACCCAAGACCTGGAAGACTTGCCGGAACTTGGGAGTAAGGCTTCACCGGAAGAACCTACAGGGCAGAAGGAGCCGCCAAAAACCAAAACTAAAACCAATGCCCAATCAAGCCGATTTGCCACTACCAAACAGGTTGCCTTCCTCAAGGACCAAATTAAAAAGAAAGGTATTCAAGAGAAGGCCTTTTTCAGAGAGTGGGAGGGTGAGTTCGACTCTTGGCAGGATATTCCGTTCGGGCTGGTCAATGATATTTTGGATTGGATAAGGGAGCAGAAAAACGGGAAATGAATCTTTCAAGTCTTGGCAGGGTTAACGGCCTGATCAATCTTTGCCATTTGTTAGAGTTGGTCTGCAGAATAAGATGTTTGACGATTCTTTGGCCACCATTCAGCCTTTTAACCGGCAATTTCAGCTTGGCAAAACGGGACAAGAGGCGGTAGAGTGGGGCTATGGATTTGAGCTTAGCGATGCCATGTTAGCCATCGTGAATACGTATACTTGAAGAGCCTATTTTCCGGAATCATCGGCTGAATCGAATTATTGGCTGCAGAAGGTAGGTGGGAGTATCTTGGCGATGGTTAAGTGAAATGAGAGAAGGGCTCTCCTGAGGGATGACCTTTAGAGAGGCGAGCAGTTAGGCTATCAATGCTTCGGAGGGTATTGAACATGGATAACAAGAAATGGGCTGTGGTCTTCGAATATGATCTTCGTCAAGGATTATGTGTCCTTGCCAGAAAAGATGCAGGAGTGGGCCCGGAATGGAAAGTCACAGGATTCTGGGATCAGTTCAGCTTGAACCTGGGCGCTTGGTGATAACGGCTCAGGGCAAAGAAAGGTTTGCTCTTGGGAAACAGCTTATTGAGAATCTACTGAAAAATTTGATCAAACATCGTATAGATTCCGTCCAGTCACTTGGGTCGATGATGGAGGAAAAGGCAACGGTAAAATCGAAAAAATCTGATGAGGAAATTCCTGAAGAAATCAAACAGGCCCTCATAAAAGATATGTATGATAACCACTATCGAGAATGGCTGGATTCCCCTATACCCGCCTTGGATGGAAAAACTCCCCGCAAAGCCATCAGGTCCAAAGAAGGCCGACACAGGGTAGAGGATCTGTTACGGCAAATGGAATATTTACGTGATGAAAGTGACAACGCATATGACATTTCCTGGGTGAGAAAGGAGTTGAAGTTATAAAATTGCGGCGGCTCCATTTCAATTTTCCGCAAGCCGATATCTCAAATGCGTGTACCGTTTCTTCGTCTTGTCGTTTCCGATTCCTATAGCCAGCGCCTTTTTAGACCCCACCATGACCACCAGTTTTTTGCCCCTGGTAACGTATCAGGTCGGCCATGCTTGAGGGAGTAAATGTAAATCCCAGGGGTTCTCAGTCGCTATACCCAAGATTACGCAGGGTGTTCCTTTAACTTGGTTTCCCGACTCCTTTATCTCCCTATCATCAGTCTTACAAAATGCGCCTTAAAGATTTTGAATAAGCGGTTTAAGAAAAACTGCTGAATGTCCGATTAGGTTAAGTGAATCGTGCGGGGAAAAATCGAGGCATCGGAATTGCACGCCGCAATATAGGCATTCCATTCAGCGGCTTTAGCAAAATCGACAAGGAGAGGGTATGGCGCCCAGGATTTCGGTCTGCCGGAAAGGCGATGATATTTTTTTAACTATTGAAGGAGGTTTCACTGATGAATCACTCCAGGAACTGCTTTTGTCGGTACGTCAATTATTGTTGACCTCATTGAAATGCGCCACGCCCGGATCCCAGGTGACTTTTTGCCTTAAAACCCGAGGTAAAGTTGACCTCAATAAAATGTTTTATTTTCGGGACATGATCAATGATCAACCCTCCCGCCTCGACGCTTATGTGGATACACCAGAGGGGCAGACGCTTGGAGTAGTGACATTTCAGGAGGGATCCCCTCAGCGCCAACCCCGCAATGGGTTGATTCTGGTAAAGGGCGGAGCTCTGTAAGCCGGGCAGAGAGTCCGTTGGCAGCAGTTCATCCAACCCAGAGATGGCCTTCAAGGATATCCAGACTTGGGATATCGTCGCCTATCTCCGTGGCCTTCGCAAAAAAGATATTATTTATCCCGCAAACCCTCTTTAAGACTGCCATCATTATTTTTTTAAAGCTCTACCGAGTCTGAAAAACCTTGCGATAAACCCCAACCGTAAACACCCATCATCTAAATCGGATAAAAGTACCTCTGGACATTGATTCGCTATCTACTACCCTTAAATTATAAAATTATAGCGTTTGCCAAAAGTTTTTTCCGTAATAGGAGATACTTTAACACCCCTAACCCCAATACTGTTCACTTAGGCATTGGCGATATCTATTCGGATGTAGGGGCGGGGTTTCCCCGCCCAGCCCGGGCCATTTTTTGAACCAGGGCGGGGAGACCCCGCCCCTACAAGTGCTTAAGTGAACAGCATTGCCCCTAACCCCCCTTTGGTAAAGGGGGGAACTATAAGGAATTACTTATAAAGTCCCCCTTTGAAAAAGGGGGATTTAGGGGGATTTAAAAATCAGCCAGCGGCATAAATTTATGGCAAACGCTATAAATCATCGTAGGATAAGTCCAGTCTGGAAAGGAAAAGACCATGGAAGCCTCTGGAGAAAAGGGCCTGTCTGACGAGGCTCAGCCCCGGGCCGATGCGGGCGCACCGGTGCAAAGTGGGGCCTCAAAAGGCGCTTGGTGGCGGCCGGTTCTGCTCCTTGGCGTTATTATCGCGGTCCTTGTGCTGGCCCATGTCTTTGCCCTGGGCGAGAAGTTGGGAGCCCTGCGGGATTGGCTCCTCACCCTGGGTCCATGGGGGCCCCTGGTTTTTCTGCTGATTTATATCGTGGGGGTGGTAGCAGCCCTTCCCGGCGCAGCTATTACTATCGCCGCAGGAGCCCTCTTCGGCTCGGTGCTGGGAGTCATCCTGGTGAATATCGGAGCAACCGTGGGCGCCAGTTTAGCCTTTTTAATTGCCCGCTATTTCGCCAGAGATGCAGTAGCAAACTGGCTTTCCAAAAGTGACAAATTTCAAAAACTCGACCACCTGACCGAAGAACATGGCGCCATCATTGTCGCCCTGACCCGCCTGGTTCCCATCTTTCCGTTCAACCTGCTCAACTACGGCTTCGGGCTCACCAAGGTGTCTTTCTGGACTTATGTCTTCTGGTCCTGGCTGTGCACCTTGCCAGGCACCATTCTGTTCGTAGTGGGGGCGGACGCGGTAACCAAGGCTTTGATGCAGGGAAGGGTGCCTTGGGTTCTGGTCGGCGCCTTTGTTGTGGCGCTGATCCTGTTGACCATTCTGGTGCGGTCCGCCAAACGCAAGCTGCGCCTCAAAGAGCTGCAAGTTGTGGCCGGGGTGGCGGGTACCGATGCACCTCGAGCCATGCCTGAGATAAGCCCTCAGGATATTTATAATAAATCTTTGGTGGCCAATGTCCGGCCGCCGGACTGGACGAACCCTGAACCTGCTCCCCGTTATAACCTGGTGGTCATCGGGGGGGGCACCGCCGGGTTGGTCACGGCTGCCGGGGCCGCCGGTTTGGGGGCTAAAGTGGCCCTGGTGGAGCGGCATCTGCTGGGAGGGGACTGCCTCAATTATGGCTGCGTACCCTCCAAAGCTATCATCCGGTCTTCACGGGTTGCTGCCGACATTCGGGATGCCGGGCGGTTTGGCCTGCAGGTCCCGGAGGGCACTGAGGTTGATTTTCCGGCAGTCATGGAGCGCATGCGCCGCTTACGGGCCGACATTAGTCAACACGACTCGGCGGCGCGCTTCCGCGCTCTGGGGGTGGATATCTTTTTGGGAGAGGCCCGCTTTACCGGTCTCGATACCGTTGCCGTGGGAGGCGCAACCCTGCGCTTCAAAAAGGCGGTCATTGCCACCGGCGGCAGAGCAGTACATCCCTCTATTCCGGGGTTGGCGGAGACCGGTTTTCTCACCAATGAGACAGCTTTTTCCCTCACCGATCGGCCCTCGCGTCTTTTGGTGATGGGCGGTGGGCCTATAGGCTGTGAGTTTGCCCAGGCCTTGGGACGTCTGGGGTGTCAGGTGACCCTGCTCCACAAATATGATCGCATCATAAACAGAGAGGATACGGATGCGGCCGAGCTGATCCAAAAGGTATTTCTGAAAGAAGGCATTGACCTGATCCTCAACGCCAAACCCCTTCAGGTTGCCAAGACCGCAACGGGAAAGCTGGTACAGTTTGAGAGCAACGGCAACAAGGGGGAGATTGAAGTTGATGAAATTCTCATCGGCGCGGGCCGGGCCCCCAATGTGGAGGGTTTGAATCTGGAGGCCGCCGGGGTTCAGTATGAGGCCGGCAAGGGCCGCGGGGTGTTGGTCAATGATTACTTGCAAACCACCAATCATAATATTTATGCAGCCGGGGATATCTGTCTCCCCTATCAATTCACGCATATGGCCGACTCGGCTGCCCGGATAGTTATTCAGAACGCCCTGTTCTTCGGCCATAAAAAGCTGAGCGCCCTGACCATTCCCTGGTGCACCTACACTGATCCGGAAGTGGCGCACGTGGGCCTGTCTGAGGCAAGCGCGGCCAAGCAAGGCATCCAGGTCCAGACCTTCGTGAAACCGCTATCCGAGGTGGATCGGGCCATTGTGGACGGCGAGGCGGAAGGATTCGTCAAAATCCACGTCAAACCCGGTTCGGATAAGATCCTGGGAGCCACCGTGGTGGCCCGTCATGCCGGTGAGATGATCAGTGAGGTCACGGCGGCCATGGTGGGCAACATCGGGTTGGGCGCGCTGGCTTATGTCATTCACCCGTACCCCACTCAGGCTGAAGCGATCCGGCAGACCGGTGACCTGTATAACCGGACCAGGTTGACACCGGGCTTAAAGCGCCTGTTTACCAGGTTCCTGGCCTGGAGAAGATGACTCGAACCAGTTCCTCTCATCTGTCTGCGAAAAAACTCCTCATTTGAGCTTACCATTTTCCAGCCTTGGCAATATAATCCCAATACCACAGCGAAAATCAGAGGCTTGGCAAAAAGCTCAAAGGTGGCTTTGCGCATATGAAGGAAGATGGCATAATCAAGCCACCATCCAGTTGGGAACTGAGCAAAACCTTTCTTCATTTGGGGGCCACTGCCTATGGCGGCCTGGCCATGGTGGAGCCCATCCGCAGGCGCATCGTCCAGGAAAAGGGCTGGTTAAATCAAAAAGAGTTCTTGGACGGGGTGGCCCTCTGTCAGTTGGTGCCGGGAGCCACGGTGGTGCAATTGGCCGCCTACATCGGTTTCCATCTGCGTAAGACCAAAGGCGCCCTGGCCGCGGCAGGCGCCTTTATCTTCCCCGCCTTTATCCTCATGCTGGGCCTTTCCTGGCTCTATTTTCGTTATGGCGAGCTGGCCTGGGTAAAAATAGTTTCCAAGGGCCTGGGGGTCGTGGTCATTGCGCTGCTGGTCCAGACCCTGTGGCGGTTTCACGAAATTGTCCGCCGGCACTGGCTGGATGCGGCCCTCGCCCTGTTGACTGTGGGAGCGCTCTGGGGCGGAGCCAACTACCTGGTCGTGTTCCTGGGTGCAGGTCTTCTCCGGCTCGTTCTGGGCCGGATACTACTGGCATCCCCCGGTTCCTTTGAAGCGGGGACGGCCGGTTCAGTTCCCAACCCCGGCATGATGGCCGCCCAGGTTGCCGGTTCCCTGTCCATCCTGGCCCTGGCGGTTTGGGGATTGTGGAGCGTAAATAAGCAGTTGGGGCTGATGTCTCTCATCTTTCTCAAGATCGGGGTTATCGCCTTCGGCGGCGGCTACGTTATGATCCCCATCCTCCAATGGGATATGGTGGACCACCTGGGCTGGCTCACCCTGCGCCAATTCCTGGACGGCATCCTCCTGGGCTTTGTCACTCCCGGCCCCATTATTATCACCGCCACCTTTATCGGATACTACCTGCAAGGCGTGGTGGGTGCAGTGATTGGCACCGCGGCCATCTTTCTCCCTCCCATCCTGATAGTTATCTTTTTAAGCCCTTATTATTATTGGGTTAAAGAAACTCAGTGGATGCGCCCGGTGATCCAGGGCGTTCTCTGTGCCCTGGTGGGGATGCTGATCCTGGTGGTCATCCAGATGGGGCGGGCGTCTCTGGTGGATTGGCAAAGCTGGGTCATTATGGTGGGGGCGGCAGTAGCCCTCATTGCCTTCCGGATAAATCTCCTCATGGTGGTGATCGCTGCGGCCTGTCTTTCCCTTTTACTATTTTAAGCCAGCAAAGATACGACTTAAAAAGCCACTTTCTAACCAGCCCTGGACAGGATTCACTCCATAATTTCCACCAGCCGCTCTTGGGCGAGGATTTCCACGGTTTGTCCGGAAAAGTGTACCAGGTTTGCATGTTCCAGTTCTTTGGCGGTTCGATAGAAGGTCTCGTGGGTCATGCCCAGGAAGTTTGCCAATTCTTTACGCGGGACAGGGAGGGTAATTGAGCGGGAATCTTGCATTTCAGCCAGGAGCAGAATATAGCTGGCGATTCTCGCCTTGGGGGTTTTGAGCGACAAGTCGGCCAGACGTATCCGGAGGCGAATGACCATCAGGGACAACATGCGTATCCATTCCGCAGCGAACCTTATATCCCCGTTTACCAAGTCTAAAAATTCCTTCTTTTTTATTAGGTAGAGACGGCTGTCTTTCAGGGCCGCGGCAAAGCAATGATAGGTATCGGAAAACGGGCTGGCTAAGGCGAAGGGGCTCCCACGACCGGCGATCTCCTGGGTGATCTCTTTGCCTTGGGGAGATATCCGGTAAACACGCACTGCACCTTCATGAACCATATAGAACCCCTGGGTCGGGTCCCCTGGGGCAAAAAGCATCGCCCCCTTTTTCAAAAAAATTTCCTGGGCGATCCTTTCCAATTTCTCGAGATGTTCCCGCCAAATATTGGCAAAGATCGGGAATCCTGCCAGCATCCGTTCCACCCCATGAATCTTTCTCTTGAGTAGATTTTTCGTCTTTATGATTCAAATCATACTTCTTTTTATGGCGGCATCATACCATTTATCCAGCAAGCGGATCAAAGGAGCCTTTATGGATAATGAAAGATCGCGCCGGATGGTTTTAGTCCTGGGGTTGATGGTTTTTTGGGCTAATGGAGATAATTATGTCGCGGCTCCGCTCATCGTGGAGATAGCCAAAGCCTTTCACCTGGATATCGGCACAGCGGCGCTAACGGTCACCTCTTACATGCTGCCTTTCGGCCTGTTCACCCTGATCTTCGGGCCGCTGGCTGACCGCTATGGCAAGGCCAGGATCATCAACCTGGCGGCCTTCGGCTCGGCCATCTTCTGCGGCCTGGGGGCGCTGGCCACAGACATCTTCTCCCTGAGCGCCATCCGGGCGGTGAGCGGCGCGTTTGGCGCGGGCATCCTGCCGGTTACCATGTCGTTAATCGGCGACAGTTTTGGCCGTGATCCCAAGGCCCTGCAAAACACCCTGGGCCAGATGCTGGGCATGGCGTTCCTGGGCGGGGCCGCCGGTACGATCATCGGCGGAGCCCTGGCGTTCATGGGGTCCTGGAGGCTTGTCTATCTGGTTTATGGCCTTACCGGGCTGATAATCGCAACTATTATGCTAAAAACCATAGAAAGACAACCGGGGACCACCGCCCAATTTAGCCTCAGGAGGGCCTACCAGGAAGCCTTTGCCAATACAGATCTACTGAAAACGGTGAGCATTATTTTCCTAATGGGGGCCTCGGTCTTTGGTAGCTTCACCTATGCGGGCAAATTCGTAGAAACCCAAACCGGGGTTAATATTCTCTGGGTTGGGGTAATCTTGACCTGTTTCGGGGTGGCCACCATCATAGGAGGTCGCCAGGCGGGGGCCTGTAGGCAGAAACTGGGTAACCGGGTCCTCCTTTTTGGCGCCCTCATGGGTTCGGTCTCCTGGGCGGTCATGGGAGCCTGGCACTCCCCGGTATTCATCTCTCTTTCTTTAGCAGGATTCGGGCTTGGATTCATCCTCATTCAATCCAGCCTGCTGACCACGGCACAACAGTTAATGCCTCAGCGGCGCGGCACTGTCATGTCCCTGGCGTCTTTCAACATGTTTGTTGGCGGCGGTTTGGGTACCTTGATGAACGGACATATTCTCACGAAGTGGGGGTTCGAAGCGGTATTTCTGGGAGCCGCAGGGCTGATTCTTCTTGCGGGGATCATTGCCGCCCGCCTCTTGGACCGAGTTTCCCCGGCTATCCCTTCAAAAGCCTCATAAACTTAAGCGCCAACTGCGTGTGTCGCGGCTTCAGATCCTTTAATGCGCAGAACCTCACGAAGATTCTGGAAAAATTCCCTGAAACGCGCCGAGTTTGTCCATTGCTGGTGTTTAACCTAATGAATCCTGACCAATGAGCCAACGTTGGAGTATTTGATGCGTTTTCCATGTAAAACCTTTCTGGCTTTAGCATTCACCTGCACTGTAATCGCGTTCCCTCTCTATGTGGCTGCCGCGCAACCATCCGATTACCGGGCCCTCAGCCTGGATGACTGCCTGGTCCTGGCCCGGCAATATAATCCGGTCCTGGCCGCCAGCCAGGAGAAGATCCAGGAGTTGGTGGCGGATTACCAGGCGGCCCGCTCCACGTTTTTTCCCCGCCTGGTATTAACCTCCTTCTATACCAGGCAACCTCCCAACCGCTTTGCCCCGGGCGGTTCAACCCCGGTTGAGCTGTTCAAGCGAGAAGGCTTTACGGGCGTTTATGGCAAGCAGTTAGTCTTTGACGGGTTGAAAACCTATTACAATTCCCAGGCCGCCAAGACCGGCACCCAGGCGCAAAAGCAGGAAGTCCAACGGACTTCCGACGAACTGGCCTTTACGGTGGCCCAGGCCTTCTACCAGTTGATCGAGGCCAAAGAGAATCTGCACGTGGCCCAAGATGCCCTGCAACAGCGCCAGGAGTTCGGCAAGTTGACCGGAGCTTTTTACCAGGCCGGGAAGGTTACCAACCTGGATCACGTGCGCGCCCAATCCCAGGTATCCGAGGCCGAGCAGGCGGTCGTGGAAGCCCAAAACGCGGTGCGCCTGGCCAAAGAAATCCTGGCCCGCACCCTGGGGCTGAAAGAGCAGGTCCAGGTGGATATTAAAGGAAGGCTCGCGCATGAATATACTGCTGCGGGGAACTTAGACTCTTTGTGGCAAGAGGTGCTCAAGCGGAATCCGGAAATCAAAAAATTAGATTTGGATATTGCCCAGAGCCAGACTTTGATCAAAGCGGCCCGGGGTGGCTATTTCCCGGAAGTCAGTCTGCAGGCCGGGAGCGATGTGCGCCATCGGGACCTGGGCGGCACCAAGCCGGAATGGATCGGGGGCGTCTTTATGGAGTTTCCGTTCTTCGAGGGTGGCCTGACCAAGGCCCAGGTGGCCAAAGCCGCCTCCCAATACCGGCAATTACTGGAAAAAAAGCGGGACCGGCTTAACGGCATCAAGGTGGACCTGACCACGGCCTGGAAGGACCAGGAGAATGCCCGCCAGGGAGTCGTCACCATTAAGCAAACCGTGGCCACCAACCAGGAGGCCTATGATAGCTCCCAGGCCCTGTATCGCCACGGCAAGGCCATCGGGCTGGACGTGCTCCAGGCCCAGGTGGACCTGACCGGCTCTCGTTTCCAACTTATCAGGTATGCCGTGGCTTACGAAATCGGCAAGGCACGCGTTGAGCAAATCAAAGGCGCCGGTCCCTTTGAACCGGAACGGCAAAATCACGCGGGGGTAAAATAGTGAAGCTTCCTGGGGGAAAGAAAGCCGTCGGGATGGCCGTGGGAGCGATCATCTTGATTCTGATAGGTTACCGCCTGATCTGGCACGCTCCGGCGGTGCCGGTGATCGTGGTCAAGCAGGCGGAAATCCAGGGGAAAGTGCAAGGACCCGGCACAGTGCAATCCAGGGTGCCGGTGGTGGTCAGCCCCAAGATCACCGGTATCCTGGAAAAGCTCTATGTCGACCAGGGTGACCGGGTGCAAAAAGGACAGCTCCTGGCGGAGTTGGACTCCCTGGAACTGCGGGCCCGGCAGGCTGCGGCCCAGGCCGGCAAAAACCGCGTTCAGCGCGATCTGGGCAGGGCCCTGGCGGATATGGGCAAGGCCCAAGCCAACCTGGGGTTAGCGCGCAGCAACTACGAGCGTGACCTGGAGGTCTTCAAACCCGGCTACATCTCTAAGGCGGCCTTTGACACCACCAAGGCCCAGCTTAAAGTGGCGGAAAGTGAGGTAAACGCCTATCAGGCCGGCGTCACCGCCTTGCAAGCCGCGGTGAAGCAGGCCGAGTCTGAAACCCATGCCGCGGCAGCGCTCCACAATTACACCCGCATCACAGCACCCATGCACGGACTTATTACCGTTCGCAAAGCGGAAGTGGGCACTACTCTGGTCCCCGGCAGCCCCATCTTTCAAATGGTGGATCTGGACCAGATCTGGATGGCTGCCTGGATCGATCAGTCTTTTGTGGCTCAACTGCGGGAGGGCCAGCCCGCCCGGATCATTCTGCGCTCCGGGCGGGAATTTCAAGGGCAGGTGGAACGGCTCAACCAGGAAAGCGATACCGTGACCCGGGAGTTGGAAGTAGATGTGAAATTTGACCAATTGCCCAAACCCCTGGTTATCGGTGAGGAAGGCCAGGTCGAGATTGAGACCGGCCGCGAGACTGCCCTGGTCGTGCCTCAGTCGGCCATCATTACCAGAAACGGCGGCAACGGCGTCCTGGTGGTGGATAATGGCCTCCTGCACTTCCGCAAAGTTGCCCTGGGCCTCCAAGACGGCTCCAGGACCGCGGTAACGCAGGGCCTGAAAGCAGGCGATCTGGTGGTGGTCAAACCCGCAGGTCTCACGCCCGGCAAGAAAGTTCGCCCTGAAATAAAAAAACCGGCGGCTAAGGCGGACTGATGGATTTAGCAGTCTGCGACCTCAAGCTCCACAAAGGCCGGTTCATTGCCACCATCATCGGCGTGGGCCTGCTCTTTACCATCGTTTTGGCTATGAACGGCCTGTACCGGGGCAATATCTACGAGGGCTTGGCGGTCATCAAGGCCACCAATCCAGACCTTTGGGTGGTGGAACGCTACCGGGGCGGACCTTTCAACGAGCAATCCGCCCTGGCCGAGTATTTCCATTACAGCGTCAAGGCCGTTCCCGGGGTGGAGAAGGCAAGTCCCTTTATCTATTATACGGTGGAACGCCGGATCGGTGACCAAAGCCGGCATTTCAGCATTATCGGGTATGATGTCTTTACCGGGTCAGGCGGGCCTCAGGGAATTGTCGCCGGGAGGAGCATACGGCAGGCCCACTACGAGATGGTGACGGATAAAAAACTGGGAGTTAGCCTGGGAGACCGGGTAACCTTGGGCCTCCATACCTACACGGTGGTGGGCCTGACCAAGGGAGCCATCGATACCAACGGCGACCCGCTGGTTTTTCTCTCTTTGCCCGACGCCCAGGAAGTGGCGTTCCAGAAAGATAATGAAGAGGTGCGCACCCAGCGGGAACGGCTGGCCCGGACCTTGAACGGCCAGAAATCCCTATCCCCCGCGGCCGCGACCAACCTGGCCGCAGCCCTGGCGCCGGACACCCACATCATCAATGCCGTCCTGGTGCACCTTTCGCCGGGGGCGGATCGGGCCGCCGTGGCCAGTAATATCGAAAAATGGCTCTACTTTTCGGTTTATAGCACGGACGAAGAGATTCAGCTCATGCTGAAAGGGCGTCTGGCAGGCATGACCAAGCAGCTCCTGTTGTTCAGGACCCTGCTGATGATCGTCTCGGTGGTCATCATCGCCCTGGTGATCTACACCTTCACTATGGAGAAGATCCGCTCCATTGCGGTCATGAAGCTCATCGGCGCCCCTAACCTGGTGATCATCCGCCTGGTACTGGAACAATCCATGCTCCTAACCGTCAGCGCTTTTTTATTCGCCCTGGTCCTCATCAACCAGACCTATACCTATTTCCCCAAGACCATCCTGTTGGTCCCAAGCGATGAGGTCCTCACCTTTATCGTGGTCTTTTTCGGAGGGATCCTGGCCAGCATCCTGGGGTTGGTTCAGGCCTTGAAAACCCAGCCGGCTCTGGCTCTGGGGGGCCAGTGATGGAAATTTTACAGATAGAGGGTCTGAGCAAAATCTTCGGTTCCGGGCGCCTGGAAGTTCGGGCTTTGGAGGACATCAATCTCTCCGTATCGGCCGGTGACCTGGTGGCCCTCCTGGGACCGAGCGGTTCCGGCAAGACCACCATGCTGCTGTGCGCCAGCCTGATTCTTGACCCCACCGCCGGCAAAATTATCTTTGACGGGCAGACGATCTTTCAGAAAAACGGCTGGACCGGAGGGGTAGATATCCGCCGGATTCGCCGGGAAAAAATGGGCTTTATCTTTCAGGCCCACAATCTCATTCCCTTTTTGACGGCCCGGCAAAATGTCCTGTTTCCCTTGAGTCTGGTGGGGATCAAAGGCGAGGCGGCAGACCGCCGGGTCATGGAACTCCTGGAGTACATGGAGATCGCCGACCGGGCCGACTACCAGCCTGCCCTCCTCTCAGGCGGGGAACAGCAGCGGGTGGCCATTGCCCGAGCCCTGGCCAACAATCCCAGGCTTATCCTGGCCGATGAACCCACAGCCTCCCTGGATACGGTGCGCGGCAAGAAGGTTATGGAATTATTAAAGAAAATCGCCAAAGAAAATCAGTCGGCCGTAATCGTGGTCACCCATGATGTGCGAATGATCGAGGGATTCGATACTGTTTACCACCTCAAGGATGGCCATTTGAACCATCAGGCTGCCTTATAGCGTTTGCCAAAAGTTTTTTCCGTAATTAGGAGACACTTTAACACCCCAAATCCCCCCTAACCCCAGTAGTGTCCGGCAAGGTTTTTGCTATAGATAGATGAGAATATGATTTCTTAAAAGAGGCCATTACCTAACTTCCGGATTTTTAATGTATTTTCCCTCTCCCCCAATGGGGGAGAGGGTATTTTGGTGGCACAGGCTTTCCAGCCTGTGCGGGCGCAGGCTT